>Ga0207886_10139_pt1 | contig 37756 bp, 38 predicted proteins | sample LinPmetageLP35_FD_184048 | JGI IMG/M metagenome (GOLD analysis project Ga0207886, IMG submission 184048) | Marine viral communities from the Pacific Ocean - LP-35 (SPAdes) | ecosystem: Environmental > Aquatic > Marine > Oceanic | place: Pacific Ocean | collected 2009-08-31 | reverse complement strand
TGTGCGTTTAAGACGGAGATTACGGGAGCTCGACATGGTTCCGCGGACTATCAGGTTGCTCCCTTGATCACCTGGTCGCTCTTGTGCTGATTGCATGATAGGTCGAGAAGTGTGGAGTGATCAAGGCGACCTCTATCCAGATTTCTAGCGAAAGCTGTCACCACTCGGTCTATCCCTTAGTTGAAGGATTCAAGGTCATTTCTACGAAAGGACCAGACATCCTAGAGATCCAATTCTACGATGAGGTATTTGATATGCCAATAGATGCATTAGGCGCTTCTTGGGCTGGACGGTCTCTCCTTTTTCGTTCTGGTTACTGGATTCGACTACTCCGGACTTGCTTTAAAGGACATGGCAGAGCCTTCCGCTTGGTAGATAACGATGCAGGATTTTTTATTGGGGGGATTTGTTGTAGTCACGGCACCAGACCGACTGGTCCACAATTAGGGGAGTGCTGGGAGGGTGGGATCCTTCTTGCAGAACATGATGGAGGGTGGAAGCGGTTTCGTGAGCATATGTGGCGCCATCTCACCAGGTTCATGTGGACCATCATTGGCAGGCATGTTTCAAGGCTGGTTTGGAAGCCTCTGAGTGCAAGGAAGCGCTGTGGAATTATGCAGGATCCCTTGGTTGCTGTTGGGCGATAACCTATAAATATAGGTAGTTAGGACAAAGTATCACATGCCTTCTGGTTCCCTTGTTTAATCGCCCTCTGAAAATTGCCATAATCTTCTTTGAATCCTGCTACAAGCAACAGCTCTCTGCTCACACGTCGAACATTTTCGTCTCCATCTTGTGGAAAGCTCAAGTAAAGAATCACGTAAACGACCTCATATTAACACCACACACGTTACCATGCATAAGAACAAGCTACGTCCCAGCTTCCAGACGGCCAATCTATATTATATCTACTTTGAATATATTCACAAGATTGCACACCACTGGACGTCACACTCACGGAAATATCCGCTTGATATGTCCAGCATTGTACTTATTTCGGAACGTCCATCTCGTCTCTTTATCGAAGCGTTCTGGACCATCCTCGAAGGGTTGGCCTTGCTTTTGAAGGGTACTTGTATCCTCTGTGCCGCCATCATACTCAATATTGGATTGCTTTTTGCGAGTCTTCATAACCTCCTCATGATACCTGCTGTTTATTTCATCATCGCGCTTGCTACAATCCACAAGCTTCTCTTTGACACGGTCAAACCTTCAGTTGAGTCTGTAGCAAATTCGCCTGCAGCTCGACGTCAAGGAAAGTGATTTTCTACCAGAGTGCTTGTGGGTTTTCCTACGTCAAGGATACTGCGATATGCTGACAGCCACAGAGAATGGACAGCCTCGGCCTACCTAAAGCGCCACGGAAACGAATGTCTGCAAATCAGATTGGAAACTCCTCGAAACGTGCAGAAACTGTGGCGAGCCATCTCCGAATCCCACCAAGACAAGTATCAGCGAAGGAAAGAACGAGTCAGGAAGTTTTGGCAAGTGAAGAGAAGGAACAGGACCCGGCCTACCTGGGTGCCCCGTGCAGTGTGCCACGGAAACGAAGGTCTGCAAACACGCTTAGGGAGCAGTCGTTGCCGAGGAAGCACATAAGACGGACCGGGACGGATTTTGGCGACAACAATATGTCGATACAACCGGGTGGAGACAATGGCCAGATCGAGCCTCTAGATATTCAGGCTCAGTACGCTCAACTGAGACTTGATCGGGAGGAGCGAGCCAAGACTAATGGATACGTTGAAAAGGAGATAGGTTTAGGGGAAAGGGTGATAGGGCCGAGGAATCTCAGAGAATACACGTTGTCCAGATGTCGTGTTTGGCTTGAAGCGACTATGCCAGAGGACGAATATCTGATGATTTTGGATGGTCTCATCGAGCAGAATCAAGATCGCCTGACGAAGGCAGAGGAGGAGGAGAAGTTGTAGGATAGAACCATTTGAATGCTATTGAATGAGTGCGGATCGTGCACATTGTTGCAAGAATATATGAAACATCAATGGTGCAGGTCTCCAAAAGAGGAACGCCTTCGTGTAGTAATCTTCGCTCAACTTACCGACCCAGTTCCGGCTTCTAGGAATGGTTAGCTATAGCTTTCAATTGCATGGGATCGTTGGAGTCATCAAACCATCTACCTATGCAAGTGGAGGGGCTAGGAACAGGGTGTTCTTTCAGGCATATAACAACCTTTGTCCCTTCTGTATTTGCAGTTTCTCTAGATCATCCAAACTCTTCCGTTACCACCGCATACATTTACGACTGTCTCTTATAGCCTCGCATTGAACAAGCAACTCAGAATGTCTCAGCCTCGCCGAATTTTCTTCAAATACCCATCGGAGCAAAGTAGCGGGGGTCATTTGAGATTGTATATAATACCGCAAGTTTCCAGTATTACAGAGCACACACTTCAACCAACCTTCCTGACTGGGAGAACCTCTGCAAGGGTTGTTAATCAAACGCTTCCACTTCCATTTAAGAACATCCTGGAAAGCCCAAGCACTCAAGCATTCCTTGAAGTGTGGACAGGAACAACGTCGAAACGCAGATCAAGATCGGAATCAGTAGAAGAGTATCCTGAGATTCGAACGAACATACTTGTTCAGTGGTACATACACCTCTGCTGTGCTGAAACAGACGTTCGCTGATTGGCTCTAGAATGGAGGTGCAACTATACGGAATAACAAACCAGGGTCTCTGTGCAATGAACAGCTCATCAATGCCCCAACAGTCAGTAGCCCTCAATCGAATATCCCGAATCCATCTGACTTGAGAAGTAACGTACCGGAAACTCGAGGAATTCTACTCGGTTCTTGGCGCGCTTCCGATGAGCACGAGAAGTATTTAGTGTTCGGCCATCTTGATGAAGAAGGGCATCTTCTACCTCTCGGCCGCGCGCTTAATTCTGACCACCACAGAAGGGTCGAACTTGATGATGTTACTTTTGAGCAGCACCTCATTTGCCTGAAATATGACACTGGTGCACTTAGAGAGTACTGTCGGATCTGCTTAGAAAACCTTGACCAAGAGCCACCAATTAGCAAGTACAAGGCTGTTGTTGATGCCAGAGAGGCTATGGAAGCGAAAAGATCAAAGGAGTTCGAATACCGACAGGACATTGATGGTGCATCTGTTGCAAAGGGATGGATTCATGCTAGCAAGAAAAGGAACAGGATGAAACCTTCATGAGCATGTATTTAACATGGCTTGACGAAGGGAAATGAATGGCAGAAACCATCTGAATTGGCAAGGCCACGAACCTTCCCTTGCGAACCCTGTGCTCTCTACCTCGATCATACAGAGTTGCGTGAAGACCATCTCAAAGCCCAATATATGTTCCGGGACTTCGAACCAGAAATACAGTACTTGAATTTTCTCATTCACCGGTGACCAGTACAAGGCAAGATTCAAGACAATTGTTTACAACATACATTCTCACATGCCACGCATCCGCAAGTCTCCAGTAGGGTCGAATCCTCGTTCACACGCCAACAACCCTCACCCCAGGCTTACGGCCCCGCTTCCGAGGATTTCCCCCCTGCTTCGTGCAGAATTTGTCCTTCAACTTGGTACTGTAATGCACCTGTAATGTCCCTTTGCTCCTCCCCAGGAAGTGGTCGGAAATCTCATCCCATGATAATCCCTGTTCTTTCAGCTGCAGTAGAAGTTTGTCGTCTTCGGATGAGAATCGCGTATTCCTAACGGGTCTGCTCAAATCCCGTTCTTGCACAGGCAGCCGTTCCGAGTCTCTCCTGTCCCTGCTGCTAGAGACACGCTTGGGAATGCCTTGTCTCTGCGATGTTCCACCAGGTTCTTGTAAGAATTCTTGAGAAAATGTGAGGCTGTACACGACTTTCGATTCGATGGTCTTCAGTGTCAAGTATCCACGGATGGGGATCTCCTCGCTCTCCTGCATATTGACAGACGAGGTGGCTGCGGTCGCTTGATATGAGACATCGAGGGTATGGGTGGAAGGGCTTTCCACATCGTCGTGTTCCATGTCTTTTGCCCTCTTGATCCGTTTCCGAGAGCATGGCGGCCGTCGTATCTCAGAAGCTGCGGAGTCGCTCATATCGTTGTAATCTTCATCGTGAGAATCGTCGGTGCCTCTATCAACCATTTCGTGGTCAATGTCGCGGACCTCTTGTCCCCTGGCTCGAGCCGCGAGTGGAGTGACTGACTGGGTATGTTTGCAATTGTTGGATTCGAGTGCGGCAGAAACAGCGCTAGCAGTCCTAGATCGTCGGGTGAGAGGTGGCTTGCGGCGGACATTTTTGGTATCATCTCGTCGGCGACGATGCTTCGGCGGAAGGTCGTTCGTCAAATCTGACTGGTGATGAGACGCCGCTGCTGGGCATAGCTGTGGGGATTGAGTGGAATCCTGCTGGTCATCTTCTAGCTCAAGAAGGGAAACACGGCTATCGGAGGCTGGATTGTCGCTAGAAATAGCGGACGGCCCTGATCTCTTCGTGGGGTAGGTGCCGGCACCGTCTTCATCATCGGCCAAGACATCAATCCCCTCGTCGTCCGTCTCCTTGGTGACATTGAGGCCATCATAGCTCGCGCTCCCTTGTATGATCTCGGTATTCACCCGTATAGGGCTGGCTTGGTGTGTGACGAACTCATGGACAGGGGAGGCTGACCGTGGAAGGCCAGCGAGCTGGAGCCTTGCGCCATCGGCCATACCGCTGTGACTGTCACTACTGTCGTCTTGGTGGTCGGCAACAAGACAATCAGAGATGTATGTGGTTCCGAAGCCGGAGCCCTCACCGTTCACCATGTCGCGCTCTGCAATGTGTGGAGTAGAGGAATCGCTTTTAGCTGTGAGGTCGACTTCAAGGCTGCTGTAGTCGGTTTCCGACTCGGTGCTCACACATTCGTCGTCACTGAGTATAATCGCATCTAGCATTCTGTGAATATAAAGTCCTGCCCGAAGTGGGACACGCAGTATGCTCACCTCGACTGCTTTCTGCCGTGGAGCGACTAGAACTGGTAGGACTGCCACCTCGAGTTCTATTGTCAGCCATGTCCACCGCCAATCCACCATAGCCCGGATCTGCGCTTGTTCGTCCCTTCTGTTGCACGCCGGACAGGAGCTCGTCGATATCGATAAAACGGTTGCAGTCATCACCGTTTAGGTTTTCGCTTGTTGGCATGCTCTCTTGCCATGTGTCCGACAAGAGCTCCTTCACGGCCTGGAAGTCGTCGTAGTTGTTGTTATCGCTGCGATTCGGAAGATCTCGTGAGGCTGTGAATTCTTCTCCATGGTGTCAGAAGTTGCAATCCCTAAGGCAAAGTATGGGACGTACCTTGCTTATCATCTCTGCAATGCTGATCTGAAAAGTACGTTTTCTTGCTCACAAGTGCGGCGGTTTTGCAGGCGAGAAGAGACACAATGGGTCCCGAAGGGAGATGTGAAGCCGTACTTGTTCCTGGGAAACGAAGAGGCTGGCTCCTTGAGGCCGAGGGGGGTTGGTAAAACACAATGTCGTCCATGGTGCGCAAAGGGTTGGGTGCTCGATCTTACTCAGAAAGGTGGACTCTGAGAGAAACTCTTGGGTTTATATGGGAAATACATCTGTGGGTCTCCATCCTCACCTGTAGCGAACATGACATAGTCCAAGACTACCTCGGCCGGGAAGGAACCGTACGCTGCCGCCTGTGTTTCCATCTCGTAAAAAAGCGATGTAGCCATAGCCCCTCATGACCAAATATCCTCCAATTGAGCTCCTCTCCCCCTCTTGCAAAGCCTTGCATGTCTCGCACAATCTCACCCACAATGATGCCGAGACGACTGAAATGCCACCTACCCTGCTTCGTGCATAAGAACCTTCCTAATATGAGGCACACCAAACCCCCAAGAGATGGGATCACCGTCCCCTCACCCTGCCTCAGACCACGACTGCCATGTAATTCTCAGCGGAGCAAGGCAGAAGCCAGCTGCATCGTCGTGAGGGATTTCTTGGATTGGTCAGATAACGTCGCATGAAGGAATTTTTGAAATTAGGCCTCCACTGTCGGGTTGACCGAGGAGCCACTGTCGGAAGGATTGTGTTGGTGCGACGGTCAGGAGCTGCGCTAGATTTGATGCTCGTATCTCGGCCAATACAGCGCAATCTAGGAGTGATCGCCGGTATAATAATCAAGGAAATCGAGCATGGAGTGGCAGATCGAGGATTTGGACTCCAAACAGGGCTGTGTCGCAAGGGTGTTCAGCTGCGGCGAGGCCGACGATGACGCGTTGCCAGCGCATGGGGAGAGTAGAACGACGAGCGAGCGGTGATTGCATTGGGGGACCCGGCATCTTTCCAATTGGCGGGCTAAGTGGCAGAGAGCCCAGCGCCGTCACTTGTTCACGGCCAGGCAGGTTTTACGCAAACGCTGCAGGCGGACTCTCTGATATCCGGTCTCAGGATCGAGAGGCATTTTCGCCATTAGGTACACCCCTCGCGGCGATGATCAGTATCAGGAAGGGAGCTCGCATGGAGAGAAGAGGTGGTGTGCCTCGAGGGCAGAGGATGGGGTGAAATTCGGACTCGGCAGGTTTTGAAGGTCATGGATAGATGAGGGGATCCGCGAGGTCGACGCTCTCCTGTGATGCTGCATCGTCGGCCGGCTGAGCCATTGCTCGAAATCGTGCTATCCGTGGAGGGGTCGAGCGGGGCGGTCGTCGTTCTGAGGGAGGAGGCTTGGACAGGTGCGTTGGCGGGCAGGGAACTATGGCCGGTATGAGACCGCGACGAGGCAGATTAGTGCTTGCACGGGGCCAGGGAGAAGGGAGTCGAAGTGGGAGCGTGAAGATAGTAAAGATGGAAGTTGGGAGGGACGGCGATGGGGAGATGGTGCGGTTCTTATACACGACGTTGGCAAAGCAGCACCGCCCCGAAGCGAGCCCGCCTTGCCTGAAGTGGTGGCGCTAGACCTGGATAGGCGCACACCATGCCGCATGCAGCCCCGCCAAACCAGATCGAGGCGCGACCCCCGTTTTCCGCGCCCCGCTAACCGTCTCATCGTATACTTTATAATCATTATTAAGATAACATTCTTACAAGTTCTTTATAAATCATTGGAATCATTATTAGTATAATAGCAAGATCTACGATAAAATTTATGGAATTGCTTTCAAAGAGCGTATCAACACTATTTAATGTTAAGAGGAATTAGCAAAAAACGATTTCTTTAAAAAAAACATTTAAAGCAAAGGCTACCCGCTATTCAAAAGAGTTTTGGAAATATGCCTGCGACGAGCACTTAAGTCTTAAATACGTATTTCAAGATTTTAAGAAGTTTTTTGAGGACTAAATAGCTACGAATTTTAATTGCATTAAGCAACGAGAAAGGGCAAAGCTGCAAGATAACCTTAAATAATATAGCGTTTACATCAAACATAAAAAAAGAAATGTAATAGTCTCGCTAGTAATAATAACTAAAGCTAAATATAACAATTAGCTTAGTAAGAACGAAAAGGAGCAGGCCAGTAAATTTGGCTTACTACTAAAGCTAAGGTGGATAAATCGCGGCTTATTTCTTTCACAAGCACTTTAAAGTTCCACATCTTAAACGATTTAAATTACTTGAAATAACACTATAACCCCTTTAGTTGAGGAAATTAACGCAAGGATTAGAAACGCATAACCTTAGCTACTTCTAATAATAAAAAATAAGAAAAAGAACGACGTGTTTGAACGCTTAAACTCGCTTAAGTCTCACTATAATAAGAACGAAAATCTTACTAAAAACTTGTATGATGCGATTTCACTTATTAAGATAAAGAAAGAATTTTTGTTCACTTTTGGCAAAGAACTTCTGAATTGTCTTCTTTAGTAAAGATTAAATAAAAAAAAATTACCGAAACCAATACCAACATGAAATGCTTACTCACGTAATGATAGTATTTATCTATTATCATACTAAAAAAAAGCTAAGGCATATGCGAAGCCAAATCAGCTGGCATGAAATATAGTGAATCAGCTTTTGTTAGAATAAGCGAAGACTTTAGGAATGCTGTTGAAGATATACTTAAAAAAGTTTTAATATAACGATAACAAAAATCACTTGAACGCAAAGTTGCGTATCTTTATAGACTTGTGTTAGAAATTAATTATTAATACGTTAATTTAATATAAAGCTTTTCCTTTTATATTATAAGGCGATACGTAGGAATATTATTACAATTACTTGCAAAACAAGACTTTTACGTTCACTTAACTTGTTAATGTTACTCGAGCTAATTTTGAGATGAAGAAACGTGCAAGGCGATATCTGAGTTGATAATTCAAGATCACGCTTAAATAGTTTTAAAACAAGCTAGCATAAAAAGAAAAGACGCTCATTTAATAGTTGGACAATTTTGGGAAGGAATTGCAAAGCCTTCAATTAAGCCTAGCGGATGAAAATATAAATAATAATAAGACTTTCTGTAATAAGCTTATATAGGGAGTATCAAGTAATAAGCTATTTGCTTAAGCTTTGTTTAAATCACTTCTTACTTTTGCTACATTGATAGATAACTTTCAAGTTGTAGCGGGAGTAAGGACATTATTTAGGATAAGATCTTAATAAAATAATTATATCGAATCCTATTAGAAACACCTTCAGGCTTATACTGCGAAAGGCGAGGCAATGTATTTAGATTATAAGATAAAGTTTTCTTAAGGCAATAAACGTGGGAACAAATTCAAGCCAAGGCTAGGCTACATAAGGTATATCATTTGCTAAGCGCTAGATTGCTATAATTCTTATTATATTAAAAAAAAAATAAAGTTTAAAGCATAATACTTTATTACACGCAAAGCCGAAAGTATCAAACTAACAAATAAAACGTTTAAAGCATATTTAGCATATGTAAACCAAGCCGGGCAAAATTCGGAAAGTATTCGAGATAAAACTAAAGATCAAAATGATGCGGATTCTTTTGATTCAAGCGCATCATCAAAACGTAACAATGCTAATTCAGACTCAAGCGACGAACATATTAATGCTACATCCCACTTTACAGTTATATTTATAGCAAGTGTAGTAAAATATAACGCATAAGATGTTAAAAATTAATTGGAAATATGAAAGGCGGTATATATTTTAAAAAGCATAATAAAGAAACCTTAATAAAATAACGTTTATATAATTTAATAAATAAATTGCTTCTTTTAAAGTTTCTTAATTAATATTAGCGCATCAAATAAGAATACGGGAGGTATTAATTAATTGTAGGCATTATAACGTTTTTAGCATATAAAATTTGATAAAAGTTAAGCAAGCTAAAGCCGGATAACATTTGAAGCTGGTATAAGGGAATCTCTAGAAATCGCTACTATTGATACTTTTGCCGGAAAAATGGAATTCTAAATTATTAATGTAGATATATTATTTTTGGTGTGCTTACAATAATTTAATAAAATGAGTACACATTACGATAACTTACAAAATGTCTTGATTTAAGGGAAGAGGAGGCATTTGATTGTTCGAAAGAAGGGCCATCTATAGCTATTATTAGATTAGCATAGCTAATTATTGAACGCTTTTATGGGAACGGTCAATATGTGCCACCTTACGGAAACAGAAATCTGAAAGCTTTATTATAAATTCAATTATTTATTGGTATAACAATTGCACTATTTACTTGATTAAGTAAGGCATGACCTTAACTTGAATATCATGCTAAAGATTAAGGAAATATGTAAGCATTACTAGAAATATGCAGACGTTCCAAATAGGTTTCGCTTTAAACTTCAAGATAATGTCAACTTTAATTATATACTTTTAATTAATATTATTCAGCTTGGAAAACGTAAAGTGCTTTATATAATAAATAAGGTAATAAGATTTGAGGCAGCGCGACTTATTTGAAAAGACGCCGGCTTAGCCATAGCTAAAGCTATGTTTAACGCATTCAAGTCAACTTAGATTAATATATATCTTAGCTCACTAGATTTCATTATATATAATCACGAAACTAATTTCAATTTTAAAAAGTTTCAAATATTATTTAGATTTGTAAGAAGTACTTTTAAACTTATTCTGGTAAAGGCATATTATTTAATTGGTAAAGTAAAGAAGTACCATTAGCTACTACGCCATGCTTACGAAATTGTTATGAAAAAATACTTAAAATTGTTTAATGCAAATCAATTGCAAATGGTTATAAAAGTTATTAACGATATAATTGAATCAAATAAATTGATTCCAACGTTGCTTGTATTTAAAGCATATCTTAAGATAATAGAATTAAACCTTTTTAATCTTATAATCAAATAAAAGGCTGTTACAATTAAAAAAGCGATGAAGAAGATATGCAAAATTCAGGCAACTAGAAAGGTTAATAAGGCGCTACGCATCTAAAACAGCCCCAATACCACATATATTCACGATCTTTTCCTGAACAATCTAATACTTATGTATAAAGAAAAAAAAGGATGAAAAAGACCTTATAAATTCCTTGGCATAAAAGGCAAGATGATTAAGGCCTTGATGAATAACAATTTGATACGCACGTTTAGATTTACATTTATGCGCTTATTTAAAACAAATAACTTTAGTGTCGAATAAGAAAAAGAAAAGCTGCTAAAGAATCTCTTATCAACATCAATAATTGTTTTAGATGAGGAGCTTTAAAGGAATAATAAATCCGACTTGATTCCAAAACCCCATCGGCTTATAATAAAAATCCCGAAAATCAAACAAATCATAAACTTACTAATAATTGATGACAATTACGATGCCAAAGCATTTTTGATAAAGAAGGAAATAAGGGATTAAGATTTATTAATTAAATTTCACGCTAAAGGCAAAATCACCACGCTAGGCAAGCCATTTCAATAATCTTAAAAAATAAAATATAAATTCTTGATCGCGAGAAGTGTTTTTGTTCCAATCTACTAAAGCGATCTTAAGCTTAAGGGATAGCGCATTTTCAAATCTCATATAATAAATGAGGTTAAAGGAAAGGAAACGATAAAGCCGTATAAGAAATCAAAACTTATTATTTAAGCTTTTAACAACAAAAGCAAGAAAGAGATATTAATTTAATTACTAATAATTTAATAAGTTAGCTAAAGGCTCATCATTTGCATGGCTACGGCGGTAAGATACTTGTAATGCTTTTGGCATTTACCTAAGTTGGATATGGTAATCAAAGATATCACGCAAGTTTACATTTAAGCGCACATAAAACTAATTCAACAAGTTTTTACATGATTACTAAAAGAAATCGCAAAAAAATTCTTTAAAGGAATAATGTTTATAATAATGCTCTCATTATATAATATATTAGAATTAGGAAATTATTAGTTTAATACATATTATAAACATCACGTGAAAAACTTACAAATAAAGACTTTCACGTACAATTCATGCTTACTTATTATGTTAAAAGATAATCATGTGCTTGGAATTATTAAAATGCAAACAAATAATACTTTGATTTTTAGAAATGTTAAGTTTTTAATAAGAGAATAGATGGAAATCGATAAAGCTAAGTTTTTAACAAAACTGATACAAATCTTAAATCCCACTAGCTTGCTTATGTTTAATAACTGCATAATAATTATAAATAAAGAAAGTTTCTACATGTCGCAAAAGGGTCAAGGGGTAAGAATTAAGTTGGTAAATATTGCAAGTAAAGATTACAAGCAAGCTTACATGAAGCAACGCGCTCGCGGGGCATATTTGGCTACGATTTGCTAATCGGAAGTTACCTTTGATCTTTTGGTAATAGCATAACATCAAGATCTAATAGCAGAGGAAATTAAAGCTTTGAATACACGTTTGCAATAGCAAATGAATAACTTAGAAAGAGGTTTTTAGTACGTTCTTATAAACTTGCAATTAGCTAAGGTTTATGTTTTCGTTGACAGATCCTTTGCTAATAACAAAGATCTAAGCTCTTAGATCGGATTTGTGCTAGTTATCGGTATCAAATTGGAGGAAGTTGCGGAGTTTACCTTAATTAGAAATATTATATATATGAGTTTAATGAAATGCAAAAAGGTAATTCATGTTGTGCTTGCTTTGAAGTTATATGCTATAATAGTAGAAGTTGATATGTTGATTGCGTTGTTAAGCATTATTAACATGATAATTGACAAATTTGGAATTAAGCAATTACTAATAGTTGTTTATATTGACTCTTTTTTGCTTTATAAGTATATTATCAAGCTTGATACAACAAAAAAAAACGTTTGATAATTAATATTATATCAATTCGTTAATCATATAAACGTTAAAAACTTACAAAAATGTGATAAATTGATGAAACAAGCAATTTTGCTAACGCAATAATAAAGGCTAATTTTAATAAAGCTTTGTAAAAGCTTATTAATACTAATAAATTGAAAGTGAAGATGAAAAGATGGATCTAGCAACTTACTAGCGCTAATTCAAATAAGTAACAAGGGAAGTTTTTACGCTTACTTATTTTCTTATATCAAATCTCCTTATGTATTTTTTTGTAATAATTATTTACATGTTTTATATTTACATTTTTTACGGAAGTAAAAGTCAAAAGGTGACGAAGAGAACGATTTTCCATTCAGATTTTTACCCTCTAATTTAAAGCATTAATAAGGTAACCTTGCAATAACATCTTGATAAGAATCTAGTCGCCGATTTTACCACAAGAAGCTATTCTCGTACGAGAGTATGAAGAAGATGCTGTTATGAAGAACCAACTTATAAAGCCAATCCAAAACAAGGCCTCAAGCATTATCCTTATAAATGTCACCAGTCTTAAAGACAACGGCGGCGATGGTAGCAATAGCTTCGGCGGGGATTTTTGCTTTAGCTTCTTTCTTATCATTATTCTTTTTCTTAATAACGTTAATAGTTATAAAACGACTAACGCTATTGCGCTTCTTGATTTGTTTATTACCACTATTTTTCTTCTTTCATTTCTCATTAGCCAAAAACTAGGGGAGAGCTAAAGGGATTACGGCGGCAATAGTAGCAGCAGCAAGCGTAATAGCAAAAAAAATTTGCTTCAATATTTCCTTTATCTCTTACAAAATTCTCATTTAGTAAAAAGTTCTATTCAGCAAAAAGAAATAAAAGGAAACTTACGGAATTGTTAGTTTCAAAAGTTGTGATACGATAATAAAAGATTTTGATTTCGCTCAAAAGAATGGCATTAACATTTTCGGGAATTTTCGATCTAACAACTACGCTAACAAACTTAACATTAATAAAAGTTATAACAGCAGCAGTAATATCTTCTTAGCTGCTAACAAAAATTATATTAATAAAAGCATCATACTTTAGTGTAACGAAGTTTAGAAGTTACAGCAATTATCAGCATTGAACCCAAATTAAAGGGGTAACAAATAAGTTGCAAGGCAAAAAAGAAATTAAAGGTACTTACTGGGACGTAACTTTCCTTCTTATTAACATAATACAAACAGCGCTTGGATTTGACGTTGTCAAAACAATAATTGTAATTTATATCGGTTTTGAAAGCGTTTACGTATCGCATGCATAAATAGCAATACGAAGTAACAAAAGCTCTAAAAAGAATTAATGCAAGCATTGTTTATGTTAGCAAAGATTTCATATCACTAAGTCACCGTCTTTAACAAGGAATATTTACTTGTAAAGTGCTTGATTAATTTGATATAAATTACAAAAATCAAGCAATTAGCGAAGATTTATTTTTAGCAAAAATTAAGCCTATACTTACAAATGTGGTTGTTGTTGTTATTGCTAAAGAAGAAATTAAGAATTCTGGAAAAAAAGACGTCATATATACGATTCTTATAATAAGCAAACACAGAATCTTGCCTGAATTGAGGAAATTGCGAGGTATTTGCTTGATAATATTATCTCTTGCTTAGCATATCTTGCTATTATTATTTGCTGCTATAATATCATTTGCTTTTACCACATCATAATATCTTTATATCGTTATTAACAACGCATTAAGTTATTATTTTTCCTTAATTACATAATTGTTACAAAAAGAAATTATTACATTGAAGTTCCAAGATCATTTGTTATTTTTCTTCCATTATTTGGCATAATCATTTGCTTAAAAGCTGGAAAGGTATCAAGGGGGAATCGAATAACCTGCGGCTATAATTTTTTTCGGAAGAAGTATGTTATTTCTTTTATGTGATCTATTTTGTGCTTAATTTATTATTTTTATTTCATACTTTTTTATATTTTCATTTGATTGCTACATATTGGAATACATTATATTTTCAAAAGTAATTTTGCTGGTATTGGTCTACAAGATCCATATCAAGTATTTGATATATCCACGCCAAAAGCCAGCTGATAGCTAAAGAAGTTTTAAGAAAGTTATAGCTACGGGTATAAATCCTTTGCTTTCTTACACTTCTTTAGCTAAATAACCTGAATATACTGAATTACTATTGCACTTGTTTTTGCTACTTTTACTATCTTTGTGATATCATATATCAATGCAAACCCACAGTAATAAAAGATCGGGCACATTTATAACTTTCATTTAACCCTTTAGCTAAACTATCTTGGAAGTTATAAGGCTTCAACACCTGATCAAAGCTGGTAATCTCGCCCCCTACCTTCATCCAGCATCGTACTAACTTATATAAAAGCTACAACTTGCAAGCAATACAAACGTCTTATGCTTTACAAACCACTTTACAAAAGATAAACTTGTTATTTATCTTATTTTATAGCAGCAGTGGTTGCTTATTAAATCCTTTAAGAATTTTAAGGCTATATAACCTTTTCGGGCAATCAATACTCGGAAACTTAAATACGCAAGCTTTGAATAGCATGCCAAAAAAAAACATGCGAGTTAAGCATAAGAATTGAATCATAAATAATCTCAGGGATCTTGAATTTATTTTTAGCAAGGTTAGCAAAGTATATCAATATAATTAAAAGCGAAGAAAGGAAACATACACATCTTTAAAGTCAAAAAATCCTTTCGTAAATTTGGGCGTTAATTTAACAAAAAGATAAAGACAATCACCTCTATTAAAATCTCAAATCAAAGTTAATTTCAGGTATTGATATCAAAGCTTAATCAAAGCCTTTAATTGATTACTTATAATACTTATAAGCTAACAAAATAAAATAATTTGAGCTTAAAGTTATTCAATGTCAAAAGTTATCTCGGTTGTAATTAAAAGGATTTGCACGAATTCAGCTAGATCTTCTGCATACATGATCGCACTCGGCCGCTTTGTAAAATCAAAGTCCTTTTCTACTGCTACAATCTTAACGACTTAAGTATCTAGTTAGCATCAACCACGGCCTTAGAAGAATGTGCGAAGTGCGAAGGCTCACATCTTGACCATTCACTTGGATCATAGGATTAATCTTCCTCCTAGTTTCAATCTTGTATACTATCAGGTAGCACTTCCAAAATGTCTCCAGCGAGCTTGCGTATTTGATTCCTGGCCGCCTCCGGCCACCTTTCCCTCGTCGTTGATCGCACTGAAATGGGGGATGTCGAGAGAGGAGGGAGAGAATGTTGGTTTGGAGTGGGCGATGAGAAAGAAGGAGGGTACGAAAGGAGGCGCCAGCCTTTTATACTCAAAGTCAGAGTCGATCACAGTGAACCGTTTCTGGCACCGTGGCACCCGCAAGATTCGGGGGGCTGCCAGTTGGGAAGTGGGAAGGGAAAACGAAGTGATAAGTGAGACGAGAAGCAGAAGGGTGATGCTCTCTGAGTGCACGGCCCAAGGTACTTGGATCGAGGTGCGCGGTAAAGAGAGATGGGGTGTGGGTTTAGCCGAGAACTGGTTAGTAGACCCCTAAAACCAGCGACCAAAACCCCCGAAAACAGCAGCCTGCTAACCGTTTCACTGTTGAAAGAATAAGATGCTACCTCCACAAAGTTGGAACTGGCGTGTCTTGTGCGCGTGAGCCATTGGGTATGTGCGTTCTTCACTCTACTCCGTACTTGGGACTTCTTTATTATATTCTAAAACAATGATCACTCAAAACGTTATATACAACACTCAAACGATCCCAATAACGTCTGTTCTGAGATACGGGATATCTCATATGACGGGACAGAAGCGATGCATTCAGTTTTGAGGCAACTTCGGAATTATATTGATGTGAAATCCGAACTTGAATGTATTTACAGCTTTGCAACCGGAGTGAGAGTCGTTCTCGGGCCTCTGGTTGATTGCTCTAGTTTATGCAGTCGAGCTTTGTTTACCAAGAAAGATCTGGGATAACTTGAGTCTAGATCCTTGCCCATAATCAACTGGGCAACCATTTCTCCTGCCCTAAATGCCTTCACCATGCCCAGGCCATGGTAGCCACCGCAAACCCACTGATGACTACGCCTAGGAAATGGAAGCCGACCAACGAAAGGCATAGTATCCTCGGTAAAGCCCAGGATCCCAGACCACGCATGTGTGATATGCTGCGCAGAATTTGGTACCGCGAACCTTGCTGCATCACCTGCGAAATCGCCTAGATGCTTCATTGCAGGTAAGTCAGTCTGACTGTCATCTCCGGTAGATCTTCGGCCTGTACCCGCACGGCCAACTACGACATCTCCAGACTTGCGTTGCACGAGGTAGTCATAGTCTTTGGCTGCGTATCGCAACCAAAAGGAGAATTCGCTGTCCAAACCAAGCGCTGATGGGCTCTGACTTGACGCTTCAGTCAAGATCTGAAGACCCCTCGCAACCGAGCCATAACGAACCACGTTGCCCCGCACAGGTGATATGAAGGGGCGAAGCTCCGGTACCAGATGCCCAAGCCAGCCGTTACTGGCATGAACGACGTGTCTTGCTTTGATGGTCCCCCTATTGGTAACGACCTCTGCAACATCGTCGCCCTGGTTGTCTTCAATCTTTTGCACTGTTGTATGCGCCTGAACATTGAGCTTCTGTGCCTCAACCATGTCGTTGAGAAGCCACATAACAAATTTGTATGGCCAGAGCGAAGCGGCGGGTACGCTGATCGCGCCAATACATTGATCGGACAGCTTCATGACCTCTCGAATTGTATAACGGTCAGTGTAGACTGTATACTGCTCTGCGAGATGTGGACCGTGTTCGCGCATGTCGGCGAGTGCTGCAACCGCTCTTTTGAAGCACTTTGAGTCATAATAAGCATCAACACCTTTCGTCATAAGAAGATCGCATTTGATATTTTTATGGCGTATCGCATCTATCATAGTCTTGAGGTGGCTGTGCTCAAATGCGGCGATGCGAAGGGCTTCCTGAACTCCAAAAGCCTGCTTGTGGTGTTCCCATGTGGCGTATGCCATGGTCTTGACATGGCCTCCATTACGACCTGTAGCACCAGAGCACAATTTTCGAGCATCGACAATAACGACACGAAGATTGGAGGAGCTGTTGAGGAGAGTAGAAGCCAAGCTCGTGCCCGTAAGTCCGGAGCCGATAATGAGGACGTCTACATCGGTCATGGGCCAGGGAGACTGATGGCTGGCTAATGGGTGTGGAGAAGATTCCCAGAATGAAGTCGTTGGGTTATGGACAGGAATACCGGGATCAATGATACCAGGCTCGTATATTCCTTCTTGCGAGCTTGACATTTTGCTGAAGTTCGAGTTCAAGGACAGTCGCTTGCTTGGATCAGTCGTCTTCTGATGATTAGGCGGCGGACTTTTCCAGATGTAGTCGGCGGCGTGGACAATCTATAATTCTGAACTTTATCTTACTAGAATAGCTGCGCTAGCGTGGACTTTAGTTGACCAGTGATAAGTTACAAGTGACAAGGTGACAAGATAGCATCTCTTCATACTGTATCGCAACCAGCATGCGTGTGCAGTGTCCTTCTCGCCCAGTTTAGTGCGTACTCGTTTTGGCTGAAGTCCGAGAAGTCAGTGAACTAGCTGCAAGATGTGGATTGAAGCTGTTACGCCACCTTGCGGGCATTATGTTGTCGTCGGACTTTTCCACTGTGAATCCGTGAGCTTCGCAATTCTTCCCCAAAAATAGGTCTAGTTAGAGTTGGCTATGCTAGATGAAGACAAGCAATATTGATCAGCTGCCGAACTCCGCTGTTGCCCTTGATAAGTGCGACGCACGCCGTTTCAGATCCGAATATCCTGTAGATTCTTATTACACTCTGTGGAATGTGGAAAGAGGGGAAAACGCAGGTGCAGTGATATAAGTGGCTGATCAAGTCCAGTCAGTCGTCGCCGACCCATGGATCATTGGGTAGGATACATCATTGCCAAATCCTCTCACGGCAAGCTTGCTGATCTACGGAAGTGCTCTATTAAAAGACTGGTTACACTTAAGATCTGGGATCACAACACGAAGCGGGCGAAGGGGAAGCGTACGCTCATCCTGCGTGGAACGCAGAGTGATCCTTTACACGAGATCCCCCTGTTGTCAATTGGAGAGTTCAGCTACGTGAGTGGGGTGACTGACTACACTGTGATTGAGGAGAAACCCCTAGGCGTCGGCGACGCGTATCTGCCCTACCTCATCGGCCCACATTACGACGATCTGCGTGTGTTTAAAGTTGGAACCAGCTTCGACCAGCCCGACCAGCTTGAGGAAGAGACATTCAAAGTCCAATGCCTAACTTCGAGCTGAGGGAGGAAGGAAAAAGAATGCCGACCCAAGTCCTTGGGTTTCGGAAGTCAGGAAGAGTGCGTGGCGAAGAAAGGGTCTCTGTCACAGTGTGTTAGTCCATGTGCCTGTTAGCATCAATTAACGAGTTCTCGTAATCATTCTCCCGTTGTCTTCCGGAATTTGTGACACGTTCCATCGGGAACCCTGACCCAACAGAGACGAGGCCGAAAGCAATTAAAGCAACGGGTATCCCTTCGCTCGTCTTAGCGAGCCGAGCCTAGCTTCCCCCTTGAAAACACCCTTGAAAACACCCTTGAAAACAGGTAAGCAGCTCTTTCTTCCACTACGTTATCTGTAAAACAGCATATTGATAGAAATCAAGAGAAGCATACTAGAAATCGATCAATCGCGTACAGGTAACACTGCCGCTCCCTTAACTTCTCCATGGATGTCTGTCTCCCCATGTGGGCTGATCTTCATTCGCGTGGAATGTGCACTACACTACTTTCGAGAAGAAGTGAATCCCCGCACTCTGGCTCAATTAGGAAATTTTGAACTTCGGCCCGATAATCCTTTATCAACAACTAGATAGATAGGACTTACTGCACAAAGTTGAATGTGTAAGAAGAATTCTGGATAATGATCATTACCATGAGAACTACTGGCAATATTTCAATGGTTGATATTCAATAGCGTGATTTTACATTTTCTACTGTCCCCGATAGGATATATCTGTATTTCCCCCAATTGTACACATGCGATAGCGAATACAGACCAGAGATTTTGTCAAGCAATACTCAAGCGGTTCCCATCCTCAAGCATCAACTCCAACCACGTAACATGACGGCCCCACGCTCGTTGCGTCCAAATATTCTCGACCAGCGCAAACGCCGAAGCAAAGGCGGTAACTCGTGTGTATCTCGTAACTTCAGTGGCAACCTGGCGGACAAGGTCTCGTGACTCCACCTCGTCCTCCCTCAGTTCAGATCCAGCAATAACGAGGAACGGGCCAACAGAGCTGAGAAGCGAATCACTAGGCGAGACTATTCTAAGAACAAACACGACCTTGGCGATGGCAGTCTACGCGTGACCATATCGGACTGGATCTTCCTCAGTCTGGGTCAAGGATCGTGCCTGGTAAAGCAGTAGGACGACCAGAGCGCGATATGCTTCGGCTAGTTATACCAGCTTCTGGGCCCTCTCCGAGGGGTCTGGGGGCAGGATCGGTTGCCACTTGTCAAGCTCTATCTCTAGATATTCGGCGTATGCAGGGTCCTCCGGGCACCCTTGTACAAGATGGCGATAGTATCTCCCTGCGGCCCCCATGAGCGGAAATATATCGGCAGCGAGTCCAGTTACTGGATGGATGTAGTCACCCATACGTTCTTCCGCGATCCCCTGTAGGAACGACAGCTGATGTAGCCGATCTTGCCGTTGTAGCAGCTGTGATTTTGGTGTCTCTGGAGGCTCGCAAGGCTCGATATACGAGGACACGCCTTCCTAATAAAGATAGAGCCCTAGAATATACTGTGAAACCGAGTCCTATGTCTGCCCGCACTGAAGGAAGAGCGGCACGATGTGTCTGGCACCAGTTAAGAATTGAACCCGATCATCTCCTTGTCCACCCAGCCTGAAGTGATACCTAGCATCAGGGAGGTGAGAAGAATGGATTAGAGACACCGCTGACGCAGACTACTGGAATCGCACCTGGTGAACACCTTCTCGATCTCTAGGCGTACGAGGCCAGGGCGCGTGAGCGTTCGTCCAGAACCTCGGCGAGTTTCTCATCCGAAAAATGGCCGAGATGGGCCTGGCTGATGCACTAGATGCTATGCCGCAGGGCTCGAGATCGCTGGAGGTAGGGAGAGATGCCGTAAGATAAGGGGTTGCTTGACTGGGGCATAATGCCCATGAAAGTACAAGCGTGTTCGAACCAATGACGCAGTAGCTCATTCTCAAAAATTCCAGTAAGAGTAACACTCTTTCTAGATGCCACCTCGTGCGGATCATGGCCTATTACTAGATTCTCGAATATCTGAAGCCGTTCATGCGTGTTGTAAAGCCATGGCCGCTCAATCTGCCACGCATCTTGCTTGAAGAGCCCCGTACAAGTGATATTGGACTTTTGGCAGCGCAGGCATGCCGGCTGGCCTCGTCGCACTGAGCGCGTTGCTTCTTGCATGGCTCACAGCCCGAACGGCTCTTGATCTGTCGTGGCCGAAGGGATTGTCCAGCATTCTCACTCTCGCCAGTCGAGCTTCGATGTCGTGAAGGTTTGGGCTCCTCATCTCCGCATCGAACGATCCTGACAGGATCTTGGCGATGAGGCGCTTAGCTGGCCTCTTGCATTCGGTGGTAAGCATGATGCTGGATGGAGGGCTGCTTCTGGTTCCAGCTACATGCGCCGTCGTGGCCGTGGTTATGTTTCGTCGAGAGTTGGCGATGCATGGGATGTACAGTAGTGCAGTCAGTCCTGTTCTTATCCTGGTGGGCCTTTATCAGTGCTTCCTTATCTACGAGACGGAAGGGGACAGGAGATAAGATCGTATTATATTACAGTATACATACAGTAGGGTAGTGAACGGAGTGTTTACTCCGCACGCTTAGGCGGATTCATTACTCTTGCGCTCACGTGCTCCCGTGTTCTCCTGCTCTAATTGGCTTGGTATTTCTTGGTTCTCGCAGCGTGAAGAAATGCAACAGCCAAGCAGCTAAGTTATACCTAATCAGCGCTTACGTAGATATACATATACGCGCACGCCGTACGCACATGCAATAGTGTACAACACAAAACGAAACAATGCAAAGTCAAAGTGCCAATGGTGCCGTCCACTCTACATATTCGTGGATAGCTAAAAGCTTTCTTTCAAAGGTTTTCATTCTCTGAATGCTAATGTCACCTTGCCCGCTGCTACATACATATCGTACGGTCTGAAGTAGCGTGTGTCCTGTCCTGTTCGGGCCGTTGCTGGGTACTTTGGTGGCTGAAGTGCCATTATTTACATATGCAAAGCGTCCTCAACTTGTCTCTTCCCACCACACCAGAGCCCACCTTCGCTGGTGTTCTCCTATGTTCCTTTGACTTCCGCTCGGGCGGCTTTCGCAGCCGTGCGTGGCCAGTCGTCGTAGAATCGGCCGTACAGGTACGGCCGGTAGTCGACTGACGGGTCCAGCGTGACCTCCCGTACCACCCTGGTCTTTCTCGAGTAGCCGGCTGCCCATGCTGAGGTGAGCTCCTTCACTAGCACAGTATGCAGGGGATCGTCGTCGGTGCCTTTGAGGCTCAGCTTCGTCTCTGTGAGGTCGCCCTCTTGGTGTATGAACGTGGACTGGGTGGTCTCGAACTCGACCAGGATAGGTGTATGGTAGAAGCCGCCCGAGGCACTCATGCCCGCCTTGATCTCATAGAAAGTCGCCTTGGTCTGTTCGGGTTCCGAGGAGAACACAGGCGCCTTGAGCAAGGTGTGTAGGCGCATCTCAGCGCCCTTCCGCTGGGCTGTCACGCAAGATTGGCGACCGTTGCCCATGAGGTGGACCTCTCCTAGCTTCTTGGGCATCGACCAGACTTCGCGACCGGTGGCAAGGGACTGGTCGCGGTTGACGAAGACAGATAGCGTATAGTTGCCAGGCTTGCCATCGTAGAGAACATCGAGGGCAACGACACCGCCCTCCTCGTCCTCACCGGTGCGCTGACCACCGATCTCCTCGCAGTTGGTGCACACGTACATGACTCCCGTGGCCGGTTTGGGGATCTCGAAGCAGGGGGGCACTACCTCACGGGCGAAGTCGTAGTCGGTTGTGAAAGCCACGCCGACATCGTGGTTAATGGCCGTGACATCTTGATAGAACAAGTCGTAGGCCGCGACTTCCTCAGCAGTGCGTACGTAGCCCATAGTGAGATGGGATGGGATGCGAGGGGGTGCGGGCTTGCTGTCAGTTGATGCTCCTTCTTCGTTGGCTTGGGTGAAACAATAAACACTGAACACTGAACAGTGAGAGTTGAATGAATTTTCAAGTTGGCTTGCAGTGCAGTAATGGGGACGTCTTGGAAGTATATTAATACAGTCAGTCGTCGTAATGATCTGTGATTCGGCGGTAGCTCGGGGTATACTAGCGTAATGCACTGTACGCACTGAATCGCCGGCTGGTACAGTATAGCTACTGTATATCTCGAGGATTGCCTAATCTGGTCAGAGTGCGAGTGAGTAGAGGCGCATCTAGGGTGAACGGTAAAAGGTTCTCAAAGGGGACACTTGCCTGGCGTGCTCCACCTGAAAATCAAACCTCAGATAAGAGACGGGGACGAGCAGGATGCAGTGGAGCAGGCTAGGGGGAAGCCAGTAACCTAGTTGGGGCAAGTCAGATAAGAAGTCACTTCGCATCTCTCTTCCAGCCAGGAAATCCATCGTCCTCCACCTTCCCCTCTTTCCGTCTTATCTCTGAGTTATCTTGCGGAGTACTCGTACCAATTATAACACCGTCCGCATAACTTTGCCACATTCATGTACCAATACCAATACCAATACCAACGGCTGCTGCTAGTGGCTGTTTCCTGCTGCTGCAAACAGGGGAGCCGGACAATGCCAATATAAACAACCTGCTACGTATCCTCACTTCTCGTCTCTCATTTCATCTCCTCTCATCTTGTCTCATCTCGCCTCGCCTTGTTCATCTTGCCTACACTCCCTGGCGCCATCATCTACAGCACCGTGCCTGTCATACTTATATCAACTTCAGCTCGCAGCAGCAGCCGTAACGATGGCCGCAGCCTCCAAAGCGTATGAAGAGAATGGCCAAGTCGAAAAAAAGGCCATTAGCGACGATGCACAGTCATACGCCGAGGGTGAGATGCTCATCAAACCACGTTTCAATTTCTGGACGCTCCTGGGCTACCAGCTGATGGTAATGGCATCTTGGTCCAACTACCTCATCACAGTCGGCGTCAGCGTCGACGTTGGTGGCCCAGTCGGCTTCCTCTACGGAACCCTCGTCGTCGGCTTCTTCCAACAGGTGACAGTGATTGCTTTGGCTGAGTTGGCCTCGTCCTGGCCGCACCCTGGCGGTCCTATGGTCTGGATGATCAAGCTTGCCCCCGAACGCTACGGACCGATGTTGGCTTACTCGATGGGCTGGATCAATGTCCTGGCGTACGCATCCCCATTTGCCTCTGCCGGATTCTCGTCCACCCAGGTGCTTTCGGCACTTATCACACATATTCATGGCTATGAATGGTCGAGTTGGCAAATCTGCCTCGTGTACTGGGGCTTCGCCGTGGCTTGCGTGCCCATCACCTTTCGCCCCAGCTGGATGCCGTGGTGGAGCACAGCGGCGCTCGTCTGCCTCTTATCCACCTTTATCGTTACCATAGGCCTGTGGTCCTCCCACATCCAACCCCAGACTGCCAGCTTCGTCTTCACCACGTTTATCAACAATACGGGCTGGAGAAGCAATGGCTTTGTCTTCGTGCTTTCCATGGTCCAGACAACGTACGCCATGTCAGGTCTCGAAGCTGCCACGCACATGGCTTTTGAAACGAAGAATCCTCGCCGCACCATTCCGCTTGTCCTGGTCTCGTCAGTCGCCATCTCCATCGTCATCTGCTTCTCCTTCGCTATCTTGCTACTTTACGCCCTCGGCCCAATGGATCAACTCGTCAACTCGTCCCTGGGTGCGATTTACCTGCAGCTCTACGTTAACGCGGCTGGAGAAACTGGTGGCCTAGCCTTTGCCACCTTCGTCATGCTCTCGCTCAACCTCTTCTGCGGGACACAATTATTGGCAGCCGGCGCTCGAGTCGTATGGACGCTGGCCCGGATGGGCATGGTACCTTACTCTCGGTCTTTTCGGCGCGTTGATGCAAAATCTGGGTCCCCCACCAACGCCACCATCTTGATGCTTATCCTGAGCATGCTCTTCGGTTTGCTATATATTGCTAGTGAGACGGCATGGAACGCCATAGCTAGCTGCGTTGTGGCTGCCTTCCAGCTTGCTTATATGGCTCCCATGATCGCCCTTGTGCTTCGAGGACGTTCAGTGCTACCCCCGCGGTATTTTAACCTTGACAAGGTTCCCTTTGCTGGATATGCCGTCTATATTATCGCTATCGGATGGGGTTCTCTGATTTTCACCGTCAGCATGTTTCCTGTCTACCTACCTGTCGACGCTTTCAATATGAACTATTGTGTCGTGGTATTTGGGGTCTGTGGCCTCGTTCTTTTGCCCTATTGGTTGTTGTCTGCTAGGTACAAGGTTAACCGTGAGACCGTGGAGTCGGACCTAATGAATATACTCCACTGAACTGTTCTGCAACGTTGTCATTGCCTAACAGCTGGAAGCATTTTAGCGAGACGGGCTTTGGATTAAGCCGGTATATCTACCGACTAACGTCAGTTTCGTATGTTTTCAAATCTCGTTCTTATACTGGAATCTTTTCAATGGTATTTGCACTAGACTCATTGCTTAAATGGATACAGAAATGTCAAACTGTAGGCATAACAATGGCATGGATGTAGCTACTCTTTTTAGTACTTGCAAGGAAATTATACCATTCCTATGGATTGGATAATAATCTTTTGAATGTTCTGTATGTACGAATGTGCTTGGCTATATCCAAATATGGGATTGGCTTTTCAACTAAGATCGTTCAGAACCAAAATTGAGATTTCACTAGAGCCTTGAATTCACTTCTTCGCAGAAAGTCCAGGGGTCGGCGTAATCATGTATGGACTGTTTCTTGACCGGAATCTCGGTACCTCCCAGCCATCAAGTTCACGTGATCTCGCGCCGCCTTTGCTCAGGCTGGCTCAGGCCCGGCTCAGCTTCGGCTCATGTCTGCTCAGGTCTGCTCACCCATCTCGCCAGACATCGTCAACTTTTAACGAGGGGCCCGAAAAGGCCCCCTTTCCCAGCCAGGGATCCCAAATCTGTTCCCACTGCACTCTCACAACCTGTGCCAGCCAGAACTTATTCCCAGACAGTTATCCCCGTCTGCCCGTCTTCATGCAAAATGCCTTGCTTCAAGGCGTTTGACGTCGTCCTCTGCGGTTTGCCTGGGGCTTGGTACTATATAAATGGCTGTCTCCCTCTTGCCTTCACATCTTTTCTCTCACATCTTCTCACACATCTCCTCGCACATATCCTCGCACAACTCCTCACACATCTTCTCACGCTCTTCCCATCCTCTTCTCACCTCTCTCTTCCCCGCCCCCCCTCATTCCTCAAGCAAGACCTTCTTTTCTCGTTTCCACTCCAGATATCCACATCCGCGCCTGCACGCCATGAGCACTGAACAGGCAAAAGGATGTTGGAAGGGACTGAATCCAGACGAGCAGATAGAGGCAGCCCTGAGGGATGGGCTCTCCGAGGACAGGTCTGGGATCGACAGGAATCCCGTTCACAGAAAACTAGAAAAGACTAGCCAACCACGGTACAACGCGATGTGGGATTTTTGGGAAGCGTAGGTTGCCAACATCACAAAGTCAGGTCCAGAATAGCCAAGCACTGACATATCTTAGGTATGAAAGGAAATATCCAGGATCGGACTTACGCAATATGGAAGACATGAAGCATATCACTGAAGCTGTCGGACGCTCAACCCCCGGCAGACTGGACAAAGAACTGAAAAGAGCAACTGTCAAAACGGTACGGAACAAGATGCGAAAACTCATGTCGATATGGCAGCGAAATACCAACCTCACCATTCCTCCAGAAGTCCATGACTCAGTGGCTCCTGTAAGTGCGCCTGCGGGCAAGCCTATCCCAAAGTATTAACATGTGACACATTTACTAACGAGAGAGAAAGTATATCAAAGATGTACTGAGATACAAGATTCCTCTGTCGATAGAGGAAAAGGCGCCCACGTTCCTGACAATAGAGAACTACGTCGACATGGAGGAGCTCTTGTGGCAGCATGACCACCACAACTACGTCCACGAAGGGTGCCGTGTGGATTTAAGTGCCCTGTTGAAGATGCATTGCTATACGTCTGCAAGGTTACGGGAAATATGCAAGGCGACGTTCAAGGTGAGATACTAAGCCTGAAGTAGAAATGAAACGCCGATTTTCGTGCTGACAACCATCACTAACAGGACCTCGTTTGCATGGTTGCATGGAAAGATGGAGAGCCAGAGATCAAGATAAGTTTCAAAAGAGAATTTACTAAAGGAATGCAAGATACCCCGAAAAAGTAAGTCCAAAATTGTTCATCCCAAAGCTCAAGTGGGTTACTGACAGCTTTTTCACAGGCCAAAACATCCATTGTATGAGAGGCTGGAGCCCGCGCCTCCTCTTTCTGCCAACGGCCTCTTGTTTCTACTCGCTATCATTATCTCGGCCGGCGCGTTCAGGGATTACAGTACTATTGAGGATGTCCTCGCTGCCAGACCGCCGCCGGGCAGAAAGTTCCGGATCATGGATTGGGCGGACGGGGTGTTGGACGATCCAGTCTTTCCAGAGATGTCTGCAGATGGACCAACCGAGAAAACCAAAAACGAGACCGCGTGGGGCCACCAGTGTTCAGACTGGGCAAAAAGGGCTGATTTTCCAGGAGGGATGGGGCTCCATGCTCCCCGTCGCGAAGCGCTTATCAAGGTAGACGGTAAGGGATACTCACTTCGAACAAGTTCATGGTGCAGCAGGCTAATTGGCAACAGATGGCGGCTATTCACTAGGGCAGGTCATGAAGTTCGCCGCGCACAGGAACTCGAAGACTCTTGTCGGCCACTACTTGGATGACATGAGTAATGTGGACGGTGCAGCAGTCTTCCTCGGCCTGGAGCCGCGGCGAGATCTCACAGAAGACTTCCGCTCTGCATCCATGAAGAGAAACCCGGATCTCCAGCACTCGCTTCCAAGAAAGTGCCTGGATGATCTGAGACAGCGCCGGGATTTTACCGATCTTGGCGAGCAGATTGACAATCTCTCCGATCAGATCATGGCTACCATCACGGAGAAGGGGCGCCAAGAGCTCAAGGCTCAACGGCGCTATGTCTATGATCAGCGTCAAAAGCTCATTAACGAAGAGTTAGCAAACTACCGCATGACCCAACGTCGAGTACACACCACCCAGTGTGGGGTAGACGACCAGGGCGAATGGCACCGCAGTTATTTTGACCGCGTTGTCCGTCGTATGGTTCCTGAGCGCGATCGCCTTGCTCGTACTTTACCGCTCGCAGTTCCGCTGCGGAGCCCAGAAGGTATCTCCGCTCTCCGAGATCTCATTGCTCTCCGCACAAATGATTCCCGCGTTGCGTACCAGGAAGCGTTACAGCCTATAGGGGGTCGCTGTCCAGTACCGACCTGCAGCCAAGAGATGAAAGAGTAAGGATTGTCCCCTCCGAATAATGCCACTTCTGCTAACAGAATGCATCAGCATCTTCGTGAAAGAGAGGTGGAAGCATGTCTATCGGTGTTGCAAAGACTACCATGAGAAGCAATCTGGCTTCGCCGACTTCTGCTTCCGGTGCAGCAGGTGGATCACCAGCGAGACAGGTTGGGAGGCCCACTGCCAAGATCATATCGACAATCTCGATGTGCCTTTCCGATGCGAACCAGTCACTTTCCGCCACGCCGTTGCCTGCGCCGGATATTGCAGCGGATGTCTGAGGAAGAAATGGCTACCAGCAGCTATACGGATGAGACAGTTCCACGATCGGACGAGCTGGCAAAGACATATCTCTGACTGCATCCCAGAGTATGTCGAGAGTCTAAGTATCAAGGACTCTATTCCATGCCCGCATTTGCTATGCACTGTGGTGCTTCATTCGGAATCAGACGTATGGAACCACCTCGGAGACATACACAGCACCCACAAGCCAAATGCACGGAAGAAGCGCCAACGTCAGCAAGAAGAGGGCGATGATGAGCAAGTCGAAATGTCGGGTGCCGCTAAGAAGAGGCCTCGACTCCAAGGAAAGCTGGAAGATGAGGACTGCAAACTGCCGGGCGGTCAAAAAGCATCCCCCAAAGGTCGATCCAAAGATCCTCTTGGTCACACGTTTGTGAATATCTCGGCCATGGATTTTGATCCATACCCAGCGGATGGTATCGAGTTGGTAGCAGTGTCTAGCGGTTGCTCATCACGTCGCAGCACCCCAGTGGGCGGCGTCTGGGACAATCACGGGGACTGCTACAGTACGGATACTTCGCTCTCGTCTCTGTCAGACGATATTCTCGAGGCAGCTCCTCAGGCTGGAGAGGATTGCCGTTCTCTCTGGACAACTCCATTCGAAGCTGCCACCGTCGACCACCATGGTGATTCTGAGCCTTGGAACTTTGACACGATCGCAGACACTATCTCTTCTCCTATCTCTTCTCAGGAAGACTGGATGCTGTCCGGCCCCGACACTCCTCCATCATATCCGTCCAGTATTCCGATGGATTTGGTTGATCCGGAGCTTCGAAATGCTCTTCCTTCTTCCACGTCAAGTCCACCAGCATTCGCCAGTTCGGTCGAGGATGTTCACGGAAGCATACCGACAACTACACCAGGGCACAGAGAAAGCTCTGTGATACAGCCCCTTTGTAGTAGCCAGCCAGTTGCAATTGATGCCGAGAGAGGGATATGGGAGGCTGAAGCGTTACTTGCCAAGTGGAAACGAGGCAACACGACTTGGTACCTTGTGAAGTGGAAAGGATTTCCGCACGAAGGCAATACGTGGCAGAAGCGGAAGGATATAAGCCCAGAGGTTATCGAAGGGTTTGAGGCGACCTATCAAGGGAATCATTTGGGCGTGCGACTACTCAAGAAGCGAGTGCTGCACAGAAGGGTTGAATACCTTGTTGAGTGGAAGGGTCGTCCGGAGAGCGAGACTTCTTGGGAGAAAGAAGCTACTATAAGCTGTGAACGAATTATGGAGTTTGAAGCGAGCTGAATGAAACGATCGTATGTGTTATATCATCAAGTAGTTGCTGGCGGAGGTGTTCTGAGATGTTTAATTATGTCACGATAAGTTAGGTCTTCCACGAAGGGTATAGTGTTCGGGGCTAGGGTGTCGTGGCGTATGACGTCATTCCAACGAGGTACGGAAGTACTTCGCTAGTCCCGCCTCTGAGAGCAGTGCTCTATCTGCGCATGACCCTTTTGACTGCTCTCGCATTGGAAGGTAAGACCTTCCACAACCAGCCCCAACCATCTTCAGAGCCACTATGGAGACTGAACGTGATCGCCTTATCTTTGCTAGCCTAAGTGCCTGCCTTGAATTAATTAATAAGCAATCGGAAGCTATTGGAAGCTTGGCCGATGCTATACGACAACTTTCGAGGAGTATCGCCACTCGTGAATCCAGTCAGTCGATCAACCCCTTACTTTCGAATTCCAAGCCGCAAAAGTGGTGGTACAGGGCCTGGAATGACAAGTCACGCGGAAAAATCGACGAGCATGGCAACATCATCTCTGGGAACCCCAGATGGGTTCTTGACTCCGAAACTGATATCGCCCTGCATTTTGCCGAGTTCCATTCGGACAAGTGCAACAAGAAGGATACAGCCTTGATATCTGCCACCAGTGACCTTATTCGAGCTTTGAAAAAGGCCTTCTTGGAGTGGCATAATGGCTCCTTCCAAACTCGGGACTCAAGGAAAATTTTCATCTCTGTAATCCACAGTTCCGTGTATTACGATGCAAAGGAGTTGGTCGAGATAGTACGGATGCCTCCACTCTGTTATCGCCTAAGGAAGCACGCGACCGACTGAACTCGCCGGAATGTAAACACCTCCACGACTCAGAGGCAGTCTTCTTACACACTATACCAAAAGAAGACTTGGCCATAAAACTTAGCCTCCACGATTTATTCGAAATGGGACTTCAAGATATCCTCCCCGAGCTTTGCAATATGGACACAACTTATAACAACTTCCTCTCGCCGAAAGCAATCCGGGCAAAGATTGATCTCAATAGCGACTTTGATTTTAGGAAGATCACAGCCCGATTCAAAGAAGTCTACTGCATCCTTACCCAGCAAGGGCCGAAGAGGACAGGAACATCTCTGGCGATTGCCCAAGCGCTTCTGTGTGGCGATCAATCTTTACCGCCGGCAGTGACAGAAGAAGGGTTCCAAATACTGCAGAAAGAAATAGAGATACTGGCAAGACCCCGGGCAAGGAAGATAGTTCTTCGACAGAAAGTCACAGTGGCGGGCGAGGAGCAACGTGAGACGAGTACTTGCCAATGTAGCGAGGGCAAAGAGCAGGTCTCCGATGACCAGGCTGCTCCATCTGTTGGCAACTCGTCCAACTTGTATGTGCTATCCGAGGAGGCGGATGTGCGAGTCGAGTAGAAATTTGCAGATAAGCACGACGGTGAGAGTATAGTCAAAAAAGAAGAACATAGCCCGAGGCAAAAGACAGAGAAAGATGTGAGGAAGGCGGGGGGAGGGGCTTCGGTTCCCGGTGCAGATGAGGCCGACTACCCTTCAGTCGGTCCCGTGAATAGTGGGCTTGTTGGAGGAGGAACAGGTGGAGGGTTTGCAGATTATATTCCCGATCACGTATAGTCGGACTGAGAAAACAGAAATGCCTTGGTCAGTGTACGTACATTAGCAGCGCACAGCGGACACCAAAGCTCTTCAAAATAACAAACTGACATATTTGATTCAGTGTAGAGCGTGCAGCGCCACGGCAACTACTCGTAAATCGTCTTAGTAACGTCCATCTCTACGTGGTGAGACACCCTGTGTGCCGAGACCAACCAATGAGATCGCAAGAATCACAGAATTTTTTTTGCATCTTCTCCCTTAAACTAACCACAATAAAGATTATCTATATTTAGAGTTAGCAACGTGTTCATCACATTCTTCCACTCAATATAGCGATCTATGAATCTCGAAATTCATCCAATTTCTCGGCACATAAGTTAAAGAGTTTCAGTACGCATAGCAGCTTTTGCTTAACATGATCATCGACAGTATGGCCAAACTACAGTATTCTTCTGACTACAAGTCGAGCCCTTATAGAGAACTAGCTAAAGAATAATAGCAACCTACTTACAACTTCATATTGATGTTGCGGAGCTTTTCAAGCCCCAAAACCATGCCCGAACTCCGTAAGTTGCTCGTTGCGAGACCCACGGATTTATCGCAGCTGATCAGACGGACAAGATCGGCCACTTTGTTTTCTCCTTGAGAGCCTGGCAAGTTCACTGCGCTGCTGGGCTCGCTTAACTTGCCATAGGCATATCTCATTGGGTACGGAAGACAGGGGGCAGAGGCATGGGGCAGAGGCAAGGAGCAGAAAATGGTTCCTTGCCGAATTCTAATTATATCCGGAATCGACCAGCGAGCCGCATCAGGCCCCTAATCGTCCAATAGAGATAGGATCCAAGTGTCTCTTCCCAATTATAGCCTTGGCGATCGAGAGGTTCGGCAAGGAGCCCGATGGAGCCCCGCAACCTGTTCGATAAGCGAGAGTCAGAGACGCTGCGATGGTCCCCTACAACGCTTCCTCTAAAACACTTTGTTAATGAGTTGATCTTAAAACATTTGACTACAGTCCGTTACCTGCAGTCCCACCCATCGATTCAATTATGAATTCTGTTACGTCTCGAAGTGTGTCTCCGACTCCTACAGTAGATTCAGCTAGGCGATCCACCAGAATGTTGCCACTGACAACAGGACATGGTGTCCATTTGATCACTACGTGCTTGTTGAACGGGCCCACCTCAAGAATGACCGTCACTGAAATTTACGAATACAAAAAACGTTAGATTCGTCATGTTCTAAGACATGATTCTGAGAGAACGAGTCCTAGATTTGTTATTGCTAATAGAAATCATACCGCGGGAGTGCCAATTCAATGGACTGTTCGGCCTAGAACAGAGGCTCAACTCCACCGATTGTTCAGTGGCCCTCCCGCTGCCGAGCCTCAATTTCCCCAATCCTACAACCACCACTCTCAACCAATCCAGTGCGTCCTTTGCAATCGACGGTTTGATCGCCACCAGACTGTTGCGAGACACCAACGAGAGGCCCATCCTAGCCACGGAGCCATGTCCCAGGCCGTCAATACATCGGCGGCAATATCCCGGGGTGGTGTCAAATCATGCTGCTAGCGAAGCCAGTCTTCTGCAATTACCAACACCCAGCGCGATCCCACTTGGGACCCGCCGGCCTTCGGAAGAGCAGCCCTCATCATCAATAGCAACCACATTTGAGGAGGCTGACAGGAGTGAGTAAGTGATGTTATAAATTACAGGTATTATATCCCGAGGCCCCATGAGGACCTGAACGAGCTTCGGGCTCCTGGGTCTATAGCTGAGACCGAGGCCGGGACGGAGTTTACAATGGAAGCTCCTGTAACAAGAGAAGAGACTTTACCGGCTGAAGAAACGCCATCTTAAAATCTGTACACACATTAATATCTCCTCTAATTTTTCATATGTTATGTTGTGTAGCTACTCCCGGACACCCTGAGCCCCTCCTACTACAAAATCATGTTCGCATGGTCGCCATCACGCCTGATTTACAAAGAGTATCCTTTCATAGAGTAATAGACTTCCTCTACCACAGCTTCCACCACCGAGCTTATACCGTCCCTAATATTTATAAAGGAGTTATCCGAGCCCTCACCTCACTACAATGCAGGGAATGATTACTAGCCTTGGTGGCTGTGGCGTGCAGATCTCATGCAAGATCGCCACGCGGATCTATACCTCGGATCAAAGCCGAAACGATTTTGGTTGGTGCGAAACAACCCCGCATTATTTACGATGTAATTTTCTTTGTGGCCTCAGGCACTAATGCTAATAGTGGCTGGAAGAACTGTGGCGTCTACTCGAGCTTTTCATAGACTCTCTCGAAAGATCTTTCGAAGCAAGTGTCTCAAGACAACATTGCCGCCTTCGCCTTCTTGGTCGAACGTGTTGCGAAATATCTTGCGTGTCTCCTTGGTATAGCTTCGCAGCTCTGCTACACTGGGGAAGGTGTGCACCTTTTCCTCACTTCCACTTCGTCCCCATTCAATCAAGTCAACGATATTAACGTGTGTCCTTCTCGCAGCCTATCACCCGCGTCAGCATGAATCTACCCAATTTCGTTGCACGATCTCCTACCTCCTCGCATTGCTCACATGTTTGCGGAAGCGGCTCGACACCGATTGCGCGACAAAGCGCATGCCACGCAGTCAAATCGTTCTCTGCACCGTACCACAAGTACAGTTCGCTTTGCAGCGCGTCTTGATATCTGTTCCACCCATCGTCTGACTCGGCGCTGCCACGGCGCCATCCTTCATGTCTCTGCAAGTTGGCATACGAAGTAGCTGGTGGCAGAGAAGGGTCATACTCGAACGTGGGGAAAGAGCGGAAGAAAACATCCAGAGGTGTCTCTGTAGGAGTCTCCGTATCCTGTTGGTGAATACGAGAGTCCCGCAGGTGCTGCTGCAATGCCTCCTCGCTATCGAAAGATCGATCACAGTCATCGCAGTCGAAAGACGGCACATGCGCCGGTGAATCCCGCAGGTGCTGCTCTAGAGCCTCCTCGTTGCTGAAGGATCGATCGCAGGTCTCACAGTCGAAGGATGGCGCATGCGCTGGGGAGTCCCGCAGGTGCTGCTGCAATGCCTCCTCGCTATCGAAAGATCGATCACAGTCATCGCAGTCGAAAGACGGCACATGCGCCGGTGAATCCCGCAGGTGCTGCTCTAGAGCCTCCTCGTTGCTGAAGGATCGATCGCAGGCCTCACAGTCGAAGGATGGCGCATGCGCTGGGGAGTCCCGCAGGTGCTGCTGCAATGCCTCCTCGCTATCGAAAGATCGATCACAGTCATCGCAGTTGAAAGACGGCACATGCGCCGGTGAATCCCGCAGGTGCTGCTGTAACGCTTCTTCGCTATTAAAAGATCGATTACAGTCATGACAATCGAAAGATGGAGCATGAAGTGGGGAGTCCCGCAGGTGCTGCTGTAGTGCCTCATCGCTGCCGTAGTGACGATCGCAAGATCTACAGTCGTAGGTGTGCGCGGATGATGTTCGTTTGTGCTGCCGCAAAATTTCGTCGCTATTGAAAGATCGGTCGCACCAAACACAACGGGAGGTCATAGTGGCAGAATTTTGATACCACTATCGTGCAATTTTTCCAGACGTATTTGGATGTATGTCGATTGAAAGCGGGGAGCGTACAAGTCCAGCTATAAATGTGGCAATGAATTGTCAGCATCACTCCGCTCTGTTGTGTAACACCACCGTCCAATGAGCCAGTGACACATAAACCCCTCTAAATCACTTGAGATATCTACATTATTGCGATTGCTTCACTGTCACTTAAGCATCTTGTCCTAAAAATATGGCTTTATCCTCACAGACATGACTGAGCCCTGGAATCTCAACCTGTGCAAGTGTACTCATCCTCCGAAGACGCTGTGGAAGGTAATACATTACGGCACCAATCTCAACGGAATTCTTCGACTGGAGACCTTATTGAATAAAGCCGAGCCTTGCCGGGGTTGCAGTGGGAAGACATGAGACCATCTCATTGTTGACTAATGTCACAACACTTGATTCTACCTTGTTAGGCACACGGGATGCACATTGTACGAAGGTCTGGTTTCAATCACTCTTTGGCGCAAGTAAGGGTTCCACGAGTGGCGTAAGCACAAGTCTGAGATTGACAAGAAATGACAGGCGATCTTTTCCGTGGGTGACGGACTATGCGTTACTCTAGCTCCGCCTTTGAAGAACTGGCCTTATAGGGCACATCATCCATCGTAGCCTTCTTCATTGCCCTCTGCTCCTCTTCTTCAGATATGCCCTCCCGAACTGGGTCAAGTTCCTCTGGTGGTGTACTGACTCCGCGCCGTTTCTTCGCCCATGGTGTGGAGTTCCTGACTAGCCCTTCCCCTAGCTTCACTCTCCTCGCTTTTGTTTCAGCACGCTCGAGGAGCGAGAATAATGTTTCTGCCGAGATGCGTGTGCTTTGAGAAAGGTCGGGGAATTTCTCAGCGAAAGCCTCAGTGGCAAAGTCTTGGAGTTGCAGCTGCAGGCTGGCTTGGGAATCGGGAACAAGCCGTCCTTCTTCATCGCGGAAGAGCTAGGAGTATTAGAAAGCATATGGCTTTCTCAAACGTTGGCGAGCATACCTGGTCTGAAACTGTCTGCACAACAGACAATTCTTCCTCTCCCGCAGCATCATCCACTCCAAAATGTGGACGCCAAGCCTTCTTTTCATCTAGTCAGACTGTTTAGGATATTGTTATCTCAACCGCGGTACAACGTAGAAGTTGACGGAATGGGACTGTAACAGCCTACAGGACCTTCGTGTGGGCTGGTATGTGACCAGACAATCATCTTTATACGACTGGGCCTGAAGGGCAGCCTGGCCTTCGGGCTTGCGTAGGAGACTACTTGGAACAAGGTTCGCGCCAAGCAGGTACGTTCCGTACCGTACTTGTATATTCGATCATCATGTAAGTTAGCGGATTTGGAAGCTTCCCTGTTAACCGAGGTTGACGATCGTGGAGAAAGCGGCGGTGCTGGACGGTGGCGACAGTGGCTAAGATGTTGTGGCTGATGGCACCACTTCCCAACCACCTACTATCCCCCCCCCCTAAATAATGTTAAAATGCGGGCTGGAAACCTCTAGAATTGTCAGTTCACCGCTCTCTTTTTGAGCTCACCGCTTCTGAATGTAGTATAATGTAAATATCATTGATTTCCTAGTATTTTGTAGGTCCTCCTCGTGCATCGATTACAGCTTGACATCTCTTTTTCCAAGAGTTATAAAGAACCTCAATATACGAATCAGGAACCGCATTCCAAGCTTCCCATATGATTTGTTTAAGTCGAGGAAGAGGTATTTTTGTCGCATCATAATAAGCTTCATAGTATTTAACTTGAATCCAATTCTTCATCCAATTCCATACGTGCTCGATCAAATTGAGGTCGGGAGAGTAGCGTGGGAATATAATATATCGTATACCACGTCGATTGAGGTTGGCATATGTTGCTTTCGATCGGTGGCATGAAGCGTTGTCTTGCATCCAAATAAGATAATTGCCTTGAATCTCCTCCATTTGAACGAACATCTGCACGTTATTCAATATAATTGCGTCATACTTTGCAGAGTTCATCGAACCCCATTCTTTCTCCCAAAAGACAGCCGGTCCTTTCTTTCCTTGTGCAATTGTACCGTGAAACATCCAAGCAGGCTGTTTGCGGTACTTATGCTGTAAACACTCTGATTGGTATCGATCGGAGCCATCGATTTTGCAAGAGACGTATGATTGTGTATGTGCTCCTCCGAAGGCCCAAACCTCGTCCGAAAATATCTGTGAAAAGAGCCTTTCAGTAAACCAATTAATTGCCTCTGAAGCAAACTCAAGACGCTCTCGATAAACTTCTGGATCGTCTGAAAACCCTTTTCTTTTTGCAACCCTTCGACCGTAGCCTACGAGCTTGAACGCAGTACGAATAGCCTTTGTTCCGTAACCTTGTAATTCCGGAGGAGCGATTGCAGATATGTGTTTATATGCTACTCGTCGATGTGAAGGTGAAGAAGTAAGCCATTCTTCAAGGGAACGCTGCGTAAGAGTATCGATTACTGGCTTTCGTCCGCGTGTCTGCTTTTGAGGTGTGTTTCGATGGTTCTTTGCGTGCTGAATCTGTCGAAGAGTATATCCCCATTTAGATTGTATCTCTTGAGGGTTATGACCGAGCTCTAGAGCTGTTTTGATACGAATTCGATCGGTCCGAGAAGTGAGAGAAGCATATACTCGTCGAGTAGGCGTTTGCGGAGGACGAACGCCATTTTGAGAATCCCAGGATTGCGTCGAAGCTTGAGAAAGCGGTACAGGTGAGGGCGAGGGGGAAAGAGAGTCAGTATCGCTTTCAGAGGCCTGCGAATCAGGTACCTCGTATACGTACTCGATTCGTGGAGTCTTTAAAGTACAAAGAAGGCTTTGAATATCCATGATATCGTCTGCGAAGTATCTGCGAGGTGTTGTATCGAGGGAGAGCGTTGTTTGCTACCTTGAGAGCTGCGAAAGCTTCATTTTTCTGCCGGCAGGAGGGTCACATGATTGAAACGTGGGTCCTTTCTAGAGGATTCTACGATATTTTAATTGGCTCGAAGCCCTGTTCTACCCCCTGATGCAGCCCCTGCAAAATCCCCTGCAAAATCCGTCGATTTAACATTATTTAGGGGGGGGGGATAGTATCGAGAGGTGTGGATATACCCGAACGCATCCTGGGGCGCAGGCTCTTGGTGAAACACACCCTTGTCCTGCGTGCCACAGCCGCTCCGCCAAAAATAGCAACCCCGTTCGGATCTCAAATAGCAGC
>Ga0207886_10138_pt1 | contig 38452 bp, 41 predicted proteins | sample LinPmetageLP35_FD_184048 | JGI IMG/M metagenome (GOLD analysis project Ga0207886, IMG submission 184048) | Marine viral communities from the Pacific Ocean - LP-35 (SPAdes) | ecosystem: Environmental > Aquatic > Marine > Oceanic | place: Pacific Ocean | collected 2009-08-31 | reverse complement strand
GGGGGGGGGGGGGGGGGGGGGGGCGATGCGCAAGAAGCAACTGAAAGGGAGGGCAGTCCTCTTGCAATACAACTCCACACCTCCTCCTCTTCCTCATTTCCCCCGCATTCCCCTTTTCCATCCCCTCCTCCAAAAACGACCAACTAAACTCCCACTCCCCTCAACAGTCACCCTGCCTCTCCTCCGCCATCACCGCCGCCGGCTGCGCCCTAGCAGACCAAGGCTGCCAATGCGGCACCGGCAAAGCCTCCATCCAAAACCTCGTCGCAACCTGCCTCCTCTCCGGCTGCAACCCAACCGATCTGGCTGCTGCAGCATCAGTAGGAAATGCGCTTTGCGTGGCGTATTCTGCTACTGCTCCAGGAGGAGCGGGAACGACTGGTACTGCTTCGACTGGGGGCGTGTTGACGATTCAGACGAGTACGGGTCCACTTACTACGACTGCGACGACTAGTCTGGCTGCTACAACGGGGACGAGTACTGGAACGACAGGGACGGGATCCACGGGTACGACGAGTGGGGGAAGTACAGGGGGAGCGACGACGAGTCCAGCGACGACGAGCCCGCCTAGTTCGAGTGCTGCTACTTCTGGGTCTGGGACTGGTGCTGAGGCTGGGACGAGCAGTACCTCTACGGCGGGAGCTGCTCAAGGTGTTGTTGCTGGTGCTGGAGGAGTCGTGGGATTGTTGCTGGGGTTGGTTGCTGCGTTGTAAGCTGGAATAATATTTGAAGGGGCTCCTTCGCTCGGGACTGGCTGGTGAGGGATTGGATGGGTTTGTTAATAAGGGGTGGCAAGGAAACATTGGCTTTGGCTGACCAGAGATTGGAGGACACAGGAAGGGTGTATATTCGTTGATACGTCAGGGCGCCAGGAAGGAAGAGCTCTGGTATCTTGTTAGGTATATTATATGGTTCTTTGTTGCTTGTTTTGCATCACTCCATTACTCCATCAAAGTTCCTTCCATTTCTCCCTCCATATCACGAGACATTTATCAGTTGAATCCGCTCTCCAATCACCATGGGAGTTGTAAAGGTGTTGACAAGTTCTTCCCCATCGTTTCCTCAGCCGTCCCAATATCTCCTACAACACCATATATTAGCACATCTCTTCCCCACCAACTTTCGACCCAAAAGGAACAACTCACTCGGTCCCCTCGGCGCCCAATACTCCCCCGTCCTCTCCATTGTCAACCCCTCCACCCACTCCCTAATCGTCCCCGCCGCCTCATCCGGCGTAACCGCACCACCATCATCCCAAAACTTATCAAAGCCTACCCCCCTCGTCATATCCGTCCTCATAAACCCCGGATGCACAATACTAACAATCACCCCCTCATTCCTCAGATCCAAACTGAGTAGTTTGCCCACCATATTGAGCGCGGCTTTGGAGGCGTGGTGTGCGTAGTTGCCGCCGCCTTCCTTGGGGTGCCGGAGGGTTATTGAGCCGGATTCGGAGGAGATGAGGAGGATTTTACTGCCTGGGGGAAGGTAGTGGGATTTGTGGAGGGAGTGGATTATGAAGGGGGGTGAGATGGAGGATGTTGCTGGGAGAGGGAGGGGAGTTAGCTTGATCTGGGAGAGAGGAGGGGAGGGGAGGGGAGGGGAGGGAGGGGGACGAACTGTATGTTTTTACTTCGACGTCCCAGTTTGGACCGGTTTTGAAATCTTCTGTTGCGAAATAGCCGGCTGTTATGATCTGTGAAAGGTGTAAGCTTCGTCCTCTTTCTCACCAACTCTCTCTGCTCTCCTCTCCCAATCCATTTCCCACCTCTCCTTCTCTTTATCCAAAGGAAGCAAAATATTTAAAAGTGTATCCCATCAACTCACCACAACATCAAACGCCCTCACCCCATCCTCTCCCTCAACCATGCCCCCTCCACCTCCAATCGCACCCAATTGATTCACCAGCCTCGCACCCACCCCACTATCCGCTACATCAATATTCTTCACCCAGACTATCTTATCGTTGAACTTGGAGTCTGTAGGTGCGGTGGCATTGCGTGTGGTGCCGAAGACGGTGGTGTTGGGTTGCGAGGCATAGAGGTTGGCTAAGGAGGCGCCGAGGCCGCGGGTTGCGCCGATTATGAGGATATTGGGCATTGTTTTTGGTGACAGATGTTTGGAGGTTGGTGAGATTGGTATATTTGGGGGGGAGGTATGGGGGAGGAAGGTTGGTATTTGAAAGAGATGGTTGGAATCGATGACGTGTGGAGCTGATTAACTCATGGAGGGGCAGCTTGCATGTGCAGGGGTCAAGCTTTAGCTATCAGATGCAGGTGGTGTGCTTACAGTGGAACTTAGGGGTGGTAGGGGTGGATTTTGGCATGTGAAGTGCCTGAGGGACGAGGTGCGGGGTAAAGTTTCAGGGGAGCGGGGTAGATTTGGAACGCTGAAAGCTGAAAGCACACTTGTAGTCCAGGTTCTACTTTTCTCATCTTTGTTACAGATTCCTGGACTGTCATCAAAAATTGTACGATAGGAGTATTCAGAGAACTTTCTGCCAGAGTCAGGGTTTACTCTCCATCTGTGTTTTCTTTGCCCGCCCGACTGGCTCTGTTCCAATAATTCCAAGAGCTTGCTGGTCTCCGGGCCATATTCTAGCTTGAACTTGCGTTGCTATATCTAGAGCAAGAACAAGTTGGAAGTGAAAGATAGACTCTTCCTGCTACTCTCATCGATTTCTTGTATCACCATCAACCTTTATACACATGCAATCTCCTTTGACCAAGTATTTGCTCGTGAAAGAGACACCGAGGAAACGCCCTCTGGAAGGAGATCATAAGGAGGAAGTTCGTGGTGCCGTTGGTGACTCTACTAGTAGAATCGGGTACTGTTTAGGAAATGAAGAGCTTTCTATCCACGGCAGAACAAAGCTACCGTCACCGAATAATCGTTTCCACCCATGTTCTTCCTCACAATCCATCTGCAATGTTGTAGCTAGACTCCAGTAGGCTTCTATGAGCTATTTACAAGGTATGAGTACCAAGGTACCAAGTACCCAATACCACGTGTGTTCGCGACAGACGGGCAGAGGGAGCCTCCGAATCGTCGTGCACTGTATGAAATGGTTAGCATTCGTCGTCCGCGAATCACGCCTGACAAGACGTCCGTGTCTGTGGCATATCTCAGTATTCCTGATCTGGCCGCTCAAAACCGATTTCGTACTGTCAAAACTTACTCACCAATTCATTACCTCAATTCAAATTATTCTCCTAAATATGGCTTGAACGTTCTAAATTATATGTTGATAGCTTTACAGTGAGTAGACTTCCACGAGGAAACAGCGCGAAATTGTCCATGAGAATTCCTATACCTTATGCCCCAAAGGAGTAAGATACAGATGGTTGTTAAGAGCCAGTCAGTGTCACAGTGTACTCTTCATAAGTAACTGAAGGCGTGTGTGTATTTCAATCATGCAGCCGTGACAGTGAAGTGGACCAAAGTCACTCATGGAGCTTTGTTTTGAGTAGGATCATTTAGCGAAATTTTAGCGTCCTTTTTTTGGCGCGTGAGTGATCTTTCCGAATCTGGGAGAACGTCGGTCTCTTCCCACAAAAGGTAACAAGCCTGACTGGATGGTTTCTCTTCATCCGGCTTGAATAACTAGTAGAATGACCTTGGGCAAGTTTTTGCTCTCATCTAGGTCGCGAAACATGATTATGGGGAGATCAAACCTTGATGAGCCTCTCCAAAACTGATGTTATGGCATGATTGATACTAGTGATCACTCAGTACATTCTCAGATTGGTATATCATGTCCGAGTGGTAGACGTCTGCAGATACGACAGTACTTATGATACTAGCAATATCTCATCTAGTTCTGCGTGCACTTGTAGCCATTTTCAACAAATCTTACCTTACTTTCCCTTCGAGGTTTCAGCAAAGTAGGTCTATCGATCTTAAAACATGGCCAGCTCTTCAGTTTCTGTGACTATATCAACTACGAAGCAGAGTGGATATCGGCAGCAAAGTATCAGCTATCGGAACTCCTCCTCCAATTCATTCGGCCCCTACAGAAAGGTCTGCTTCTACCCGAAGATTCACTCTTGTGGTTTTCTAGCTCAAATCGCTTGTCACATTCTGTCGCTCATTCCGCACCAACGCGCCATTCCAACTCATAGATCCGTAGCGACGTTCCGAGAGTCGACTCGTTGACACCACTTTGCTCGACTTCGATATAGCATACGCACAAGGTCTCGAGTGAGCCACCATCGCAGCCCTAACATTATCTTCCACTCAAAATACGTTTCTCTGTTTCACTCAGATTATCTTGATGCTGAACTGTTACTCTGATCGGCATGTGCTAATTCGTTCGCAGGGGCGAGTTGCCAAGGCTGATGAGATCATCCGACAAGTGAAGCTCCCGCATACCGCTGCGAAACTAGAAAAGCACGATAGAAAGAACGATCCCGAAAGAGCTCCCCAAACGAGGCGGCAAGAGCAAGACGGAGTTTGGATCAAAACAAACAAGTACGTATCATCTCTTAGTATTGACACTCAGATCCAGTTCCTCGCCGCCATAGCGTCAACAGCCAGCAGCCCCAGTCTCCCGCAGCGACAACAACACTTGATCTTACCGATACGAGTACGACTGGGGGACAACTTCCGTCTACCTCATAGTCATCCTTTGGCGGGTAGTGCGGGAAAAGGCCAGGAACTCAGTGGGTCTGCACATGCACGTGTACCTAACGTTACGCAGGCCAAATTTTTCACCCAGCAAGGCTTCCATGATCTTTGTGCTTTTATGCCATTCAAATTCCGAGTTCGCAAGAATATAGCATTCAAACATTAAAAAAGACCAATCCTCGAGCTACTGCACCAAGACTTCATCGAAAAATAGCGTTGAACTCACCAGAATTAACCCTTGAAAAACGATTGGAACAAGCCTCGGATTGCTTGTGACTGAGAATCGCATTGTATCTCCAAGTTGCAGTTCTCAGACACAGTTGTCCATTGGAAACTTCACAAATCGACATCCTTGGATCCTTTCATTTGAACATCAGCTTTGAGATCGCAAGTTTGGGTGAATCAGGACTTGATGACATGGAACGGAACTGAACTCACAGTTATCGTGGCTGGGGAGTGCCCGAGAGACTACCAACAGTATCCGCATGAATCTCGTTCGGTCCTTAGTGTAGACTGATTGGTTGCAATGCCCAATCTTTACGGCTCGGAACGCTATCATCCATCTCTCAGTCGATTGGCACATCAGCCACGACATTTTGTAGAACGAGTTGGCTTTCATATGTGAAGCGCGTAAGCAGGTTCCTTATGATGCCTGGGTGGCGAGACACATACAATTCTCGTGGCTTAGTTACACCTGAGATACTACCAACAAAGTTTCCACGCTTCCAGTTCAGGCATTCCCTTGCGGATTAATTGCTTGCTGCCCCGATCCTTGCTGCTAGGAACGCACTTCTCAGACCTCTCACTTGATATGCACAAAGCCACGAGCTAACCAACACGTAATTGCATGTATGGTGGGTGTTTAAGCGAGTGCGCTTTACCTATTTAGGCAGCGTGTTGTGAAAGTGAATGCTCATTCGGCTCTGCCGGGAAGAAAGCCCCTCGACACAAGTGAAAGAAGGCATCCATCAATGAGATCGAATGATTTCCTTAAGTCTCTATTTTGCCTTGGCCCTTTGAGTCTCGCCTGAGCAAGGCGGTTGCTTTCAAGGCGCCCGCGAAGGAGCCCACGTCACCTCCACTCATCAGATTAATTTTCCAGCAGCGGGATTTGTTAATTATCTTTCAAGACAATCTTCGAAAATCAATCTAGAGATCAATTCTACACTTCAATTGCGCCACTCGTGGAGCGGGCGCGTTTCCGTCGATCGACAGAGACAAGTAAAAGGAACCTCACCTCTGAATAATCTATGCACCCCGAAAGCTACCGTCTTAAGGTAGCACTATCAGGATGGGAGACTACGAAACAGAAACAGATGGCGCCTTTGTCGTCTGTCGCGAGACCAACCTGCTGCCCAAACGTATATTCGATGTCTTCTTCCCTTGTCATGGCTTGATACGAGTTGACCTCGGTCCGAATCTGATCACAGACTCGGTTTCGAACTCATCGACACCCAATGTCTCGAAATCAGTTGCCAGAATTAAATCACAAGGAAGAAAAACGGCCTACGTCAAGTTCACGAATGCCGCCAGCGCTCAGAAGGCAATCGACAAGGTGGATGGACAGCTCATTTGGGACCATCCTCTAGAGCTTTCTCATATAGCCTCATTGGATCTGGAAGGAAGAATTGATAACGGCTCTACCAGCTGGGATCACACAGATCAGGCGAAATGGGGGCGTGGAAATAATGCCCTGGTGGCATCAATGCTGAAGGTGTACGTACACAGTCCGATTTCGAATTGACCCATTGCTGACCTGCAACAGCCTGTCTACTAAACAGATCTACGACTCTGGAAACGTCCGCCCCAGCAAGCTCGACTATTTCAATGTTCTGTACGACGAGAAGATCAAGAGATTGTCTGGAGTCTTCCCCGAGGAGACAATGCTTCGTCGTCAGAGGCGAGTCTACCAGTACTTCAAGTATGAGGTTTCAATCAGTTATCACCAACTGCTGGAAGCTCGGAAGGTTATCAAGTCGGCCCAGGTTAGTTAAAGTTCTCCACCTTTTCTAGTGACATTCATCTGCTCACCGGAAAACAGGATCTGGACATTTCCCATTCGAACCTCTCCGATCACAGACTCCAAGATCTCCTTATTGAATTCAGACTATTCGCTTCCGGCGTCGAAAACATGCGCTTCCTGCGAACAACTCCACAACTCGTTATCGACCTTCCCGCACGAAAAGATGAGGTGTCGACGAAGAACCTATTCACAGTGGGCGATTACCTGGGTGAGACAAATGGATCACCGGAGTTGCCGGTGTTCTTTCAGGAGCGGATGTACCGCTGCTTGCATGATGATCTGCAGACGATATATGCTGGAGAAGTCGAGGTAGATTTGACGTGGGAAGATACGTTTGATAAAGCGATTGCAAAGGAAGAAGGTGATGTTTGAATGTCAAGGAATGGGGAAGTCGAAATCGGGAGTCTGATCTAATGCCGAGAGAGCGAGGTAGAGGCCGGAGTGGTAGCTTTTGTTTCTAACTTCAACTCCACTCTTCATATCCTGATTCTCGGGCGGGAGCACAAATCAGATGAACTATTTGGCCTTTTGAGAGTCTTTAAATTCGGAGTACAAGATATTCACAGATCATTGACACATAGCTGTGTAGATAGTTACCATCTCCTTGTTTCCAAGTTCTGTGGCTAGTGTAAGAGTCGCGTCCCTATATCTTTTTAAAAGGCAGCCAGAGACACGACAGTCTTATGAAGTATCATGAGACTTAAAAAAAGAGCTTCAGCTGTGCCTAAAACGTTGCCTCAAGAACAGATGGTCTCATAAGCTCTACCTCACCATCAAGTCACAAATATCATGGAGCAAAAAAAGGAGGGAGCCAGACAAACATGCTGTATCGCTTAGCACACTTCATGGCGTGAAAGCAAACAAACCTTGAGCAAATCATTCAACTTCAACGGAATCATGAAGAAAACTTCAAAAATGAATTAAAGTTAGCCTTGAGGCTATTATAGATGCTACGCAAGGGGTTCGAACCCTTGTATCCTGCTTTCTAGAGCTTTGTCAAGGACAAAGCCTGTGGGAAGCAGACGAGTTAACCACTACTCCAGCGAAGCGATTTCCAGCACAATATCAGCAATTGTCCATTTAGACCATTCTGACGTGTATTTAATCCATAAACTTCTTATTATGCTTCATACATCTGTTTGTACTTTGCAAAATTATGGAATGCAACATCCCGTTCCAGATTTTTTCCAGTTCCAGGTGGGGGGCTGTTTGTTATATAGTGGAGGCGAGGCTGAGTCTTGGCAAACGCGGGGCAGAAATGAGGGGCAGCACTCCTGGATTTTTTTCTCAGTCACGACAGCCTCACTCAACAACAGCACAATCTACGAGTATGATACAACACGACTCCTCCCTATATATATCGAGTCTCGCGCCAGTAGCCATAATGGCGGATGATCCGCCCCCTTCGTACGTGAATGACGACTTCGACGACGTTTTCGGTTCGGCGCCATCCTCTCCTTCATTTCTCCCCGCACGACCGACCACGGGCAACCTCGAGCCCTCTGATATACCGCGGTTGCGCGAGAAACATGAGACGGAGGGGTATAGAGATGGTGTTACGAAAGGGAAGGGAGAGAGTGTACAAGCGGGGTTTGATGAGGGATATGGACTGGGCGCCGTGCTAGGGTTGAAGATTGGGAAGATTTTGGGACTGTTGGAGGGAATATTGGCGGGGCTGAAAGGAGAGGGCTCGGAGGGGGAGCGAATGAGGGGGGAGGGATTGGTGGAGGGTGCGAAGAAGGAGCTGTGTACGCAGAGTGTTTTTGGGAGGGAATATTGGGGGGAGGATGGGATTTGGAAGTTTCAGGTGGGGAAGGAGGGAGAGGGTGATGGGGAGGTGCTTTTCCCTGATGTGGCGGCTGCGCATCCGTTGGTTAGGAAGTGGGAGACGGTAATTGAAGAGGAGGTTAAGAGGTGGGGATTGGATCTGGGGATCTTTGATGGGGAGGATGCTGGTGAGGACGAGACACAGGAGTTGGGAGCAGGGAAGGGAGCACAGGGGAGGGAGGCTAAGAAGGGAGAGGTCGAGAGCGAACCTGTTGCTGCGGGTATGGCGAAGGTGCTAGGGATTTCCAAGAAGGATCTGAGTTGGTGAAGACATTGGAGCATTCTACGACAGATTCTGTGTCTGCTCCAGAACGCCGTTCCGGACGGTGTACGACACTCTACCTGGAGAGGGCAGGACGAGGAGAAGAAGTGGGAGGGAGAGTATCAGCATTAATAAGTGCCGCTTTGGCTCACAGGATTGGGCTGTTGGTGACGGCAACCAAACCCTGATGTTCAGGTTTCAACCCTCAACATTTTCTGGGCATCATTGCTTGTCAGGCCCTCCTTCGTCCCGAGCCGAGGAGCAAGGGACAGCCTGAGAAAGCTTGGCAAACATCCTCCTCCATATCAAGTCCGAGGCCATGACTCGTGATACTGTGGAGGCGGAGATCATCGCCTGGACGATCACAGCCTTATGCTGTTGCCCGTCTGAGCTTGAATTGAAAAACGGCTGGGTCTTGGTGTCAAATATAGATCCTGTGGGACACATTCCCTGCCGGATCGCGAGATCGCCAACCTCAACAAAAACAATAATAGATGTCTCTCCAGACAAGCAGAAAAGGACGGAGCTATTTCTTTCAGCCGGATACTCAGTTTTGGTACTGTCCTCAAGGACTCGTAAACTTTACTCACTGTTTACAATGCATAGAGCCCATATTCTAATTCTTGTGGTGGTCTGCTTGAGCATCAATTAAATAGTTCGACTCTATACGGCGCGTCCCTAGGAACCCAAAATATGCCCATGCTGTTTGTGGAAAGAAAAGAGCAAATTTGTTTTTGAAGCCTTCGCATGCCATCTTGAAAAGCATGGAATGGTTATTGTGCCAGCTGTGCCTTCCCGTCTCAATCGCTTTCAAGACTTGCTGTCTCTTCCGCTCCTTCCGTCTCAATATTGAGCAATTCATTAACCTCATCCCGCGATCAACTTTTTCTTTCCTCTCGTCCTCATCTCCCATACCACAACTTCGCATTCCTCGCCTTTCATACATTCGTTCCTCGCAAGGCTTCGGTCTTGCATCTTTATTATCTTCACCTACACTCAGTCCATCTCTTCTCTACACTCGTTGCAACTCATTCCCCACATCGATCCGTTTGCAGAACCTACCTAACACTTTCACCGTAAGTCCTTCAGTTCCACACGTCTGTCCATTCAAGATTGGCAACATGCAAGCTCCCATAATCAAGCACGAGCCGTTGTACCACCTAGCAACGCATCGTCACAAAGATTATAGAAGCAAAGCATAAAGAGCACACGAAGGACACATGCAATCCATGGACGTTGATTGACTCTGGTCTAGCTTTACGAATCATGAGGTCACCTACTCTTCTGCTCGGCCTTGTGGTCTCCGCATCCTCAAATATCATCTTCAACCATGTCCCATTGAGCTGCAACCTCACTGCTCACCGCATGTATAAGGGATGTTTGCGTGGCCAAGATTGCAACGTACTTGGACAGTAAGTTCCGTCAATAACGAAGCTTTCATCTACTTACATACACAGATGTGTCCCTACCGGTCGCCAAGATTTCGTCCAATATTCATCGTTCCCGCCCGAGCCTCACGAGGTCCAGATCAGAGATGGTCCGTACTCCACTGACGGCAGCTGCGGTCCTACTCATGGAAATACAATCTGTGATCCGAATAGCAAGGTCTATACCGGAGGATGCTGCTCGGTAGGTGAAGCATTTGGCTGAGCAGAGCATAGCTGACAGGAGTAGCAATATGGTTGGTGCGGAAACAGTGCAGAGTGAGTCTAGAAGAGTTCTGAGCCCGAAGCATACTGATCTTGATAGCCATTGTGGTGCTGGTTGCATCTCTGGATGCCCTTCGACCCCTCCTCCAACTATTTCCGGTGTAGCTCCTCGAGGTGATGGTCAATGCGGCGCTGTGAGTTTGGTCATTCCGTGGGAGACATAGCTGCTGATATTGATAGAAATTCGATGGCGCAACTTGCGATTCGAAGGGCCCATTTGGAGGTTGCTGCTCTTCGTACGGGTATGTGAAGCTATCAACAAAAGAGATTGAGTACTAACTTTGCCACCTAGATTCTGTGGAACTACAGACGGACATTGCCTTGTTGCAAATGGCTGCCAAAGTGGCTGCAAGGATGGGAATCCCAATGCACCAGCCACAACGACCGGAGAGCCTGTGATCGGTCCAGTCAAAACTTCCATGGCACCTGAAGCAATTGCAACTGCACGTGTCACAATCGACGGTACTTGTGGAACATCAAATGGCGATACTGTCTGCGGAAACTGGCCAAACGGAAATTGCTGTTCCATGTATGGATTCTGGTCAGTACACCAAGTCTTCACAAAAGCTTTATCTGACAAATCATAGCGGAAAGACAAGTGCACACTGTGGAGCTGGATGCCAGTCTGGCAACTGCTTGAACGCACCAGCTGTTGCTGTGCCCGGTCCAAGCCCTGCACCAGCTGCTCCAAACGGTGGATCGTTCCGAGTCGTTGGAAGGTCCGGCGTTCCTGCCATGCATGCCGGTCTCATGCCCAATGGTCGTGTCTTTTTCCTCGACAAGCTGGAAAATTATACAGAATTACGGACCCCAAACGGATACTTTGCCATGTCCTCCGAGTATGATCCGAACACAAATACAGCAGTACCACTCGGATATGCTACGAACGCATTTTGCTCTGGAGGAGCCTTCCTCGCTGACGGGCGTGTCATTTCCGTTGGAGGCAATGGACCGTTGACATGGTTGGATCCTAATATTGGTGACGGTTTCAATGCAATCCGCTATCTAGGCAGATCGTCAACAGACGCAAGCCTTAACGGGCAAAGCTGGAGTGAGCCCGGTAATAAGCTTGCGAGTGCTCGTTGGTATGCAACCGCCCAAACTATGCCAGATGGATCGATCTTTGTCGCCTCTGGAAGCTTGAATGGTCTAGATCCGACAGTTCTTGCGAACAACAATCCGACATACGAAGTTCTCAGCCCTGGAGCCATTACCCGTGGAGCCAACATCGAAATGGAGATCTTAGAGAAGAATCAGCCATACTACATGTACCCTTTCGTCCATCTCCTCGGCGATGGTACCCTCTTTGTCTTTGTTTCCAAAGCTTCCCAGATCTTCCACGTCGGATCCAATACCGTGGTCAAGGAACTGCCAGATCTTCCGGGCGACTACCGCACGTATCCCAATACTGGTGGTAGTGTCCTTCTTCCGCTTTCGAGCAAGAACAACTGGGCTCCAGATATCATCGTCTGCGGTGGAGGCGCTTACCAAGATATTACCAGTCCCACGGATCCTAGTTGTGGACGTATTCAACCTCTCAGTATCAACCCCAAATGGGAACTAGATTCCATGCCTGAAGGACGTGGTATGGTTGAAGGCACTCTCCTTCCTGACGGAACAGTTGTCTGGCTGAATGGAGGAAGCCGAGGAGCTCAAGGATTTGGCCTGGCGAACACACCTGCTTTGGAGGCCCTCCTCTACGATCCAGCCAAACCACTTGGTCAGCGGTTCAGTACCCTGGCTCGTTCTGATATCCCTCGATTGTATCACTCAGTAGCACTTTTGCTCCTCGACGGCACCATCATGGTCGCTGGATCAAACCCAATCGAAATGCCGCAACTCCAACCTGACGACACCAATCCTTATGTCACAGAATGGCGCGTCGAGAACTACGTTCCTCCATATCTTCAAGGCGACAAGGCCAACCAGAGACCAACGAACATTGTCATCGAGAACAAGACACTACGTGCCGACGGAAGCCAGATGATCATTACGTTCATTCCCCCACATGGTTCGGACAATGTCAAAGTTGTGCTTTACCATGGAGGATTCGTCACTCATTCCGTTCACATGGGCCATCGCATGTTGAATCTCGATATCACCAAGTCTGCAAAGGGACGCCCAGCTCAGACACTGTATGTCAACGGTCCACCAAATCACAATGTGGCTCCACCTGGACCATATGTGGTCTATGTTTTGGTAGACGGAGTGCCAGGTGTTGGTCAATTCGTCCAAGTTGTTTAGGGGTCGTTGATGGTTCTCGCCGAGCTTTGCTTCAGAAGACTACGATAGCTAGTAGAAGAATAGATCCCTCAATAGACGTATGATATCCAGATGACGCTCGATGTTGATGATTGTCTCGACGTGATCTGCGAACTGTAACATATCGACTTGTGTCATGTTGTACATGTACTCGGTGATGTCGTCCTCGCCGTCGTCCCGAGTGTTGGCGCCAAGCTACAGGGCTGAAACCCCCTTGCAGAGTTGCAATTGGCTTTCGACCCCACTGCCATTCCATTGATTCGACGGCGGGGTTTGCTCTCAGTCATCGAGCTTCTGGATGTCCCTATTCAGCATATGATATATCATTACAACGCACTTCTGCCCACCACTGTATCCCGAAGTGCATTCCCCTTCTTCTTATATGATACGCTGTCTTACGATACTGCTTTCTGATACGCTCCACCTTAACAGAATGGCCCCCAAACATTTCTTGTGGCGCTCTCAGCTGTGTGACGGCAGCAGGGGGGAGATTATGCGCTGGATGCAAGCTACTGCACTGCACGATAAAGGCGCTGTCGTGCCCCGCTGAGTTTGGGCAGCCGCTCCAACTGGCACTTATTTCTCACCCCTCACTAGATCAAATCCATCAGCTGAAATTGAGGAGCTGATCGAACGATCGCATTTTCTTCTCTTTCTCTTCCCTCTTCCTCTCCTTATTCGCAGCTTCAATTGCACTTCTACGGACCAGGACTAGACATACCTCTACGATCGAGTAATTGACAGAACAGAAGAGCATACCAACCAGTAAACAATGTCTCTGGATCCACGCGACGATCGAAGGCGGGGTCGCTCGAAGTCCCCTGGTCGAAGAGACGAGCGCGAAAGATCCCGTTCTAGAGTCGACGAGTACGCATCTCGAGTCGAGAGTGTGAGAGCTCCTTCACCACCTCGCAGCTACGAAGATGCGTCGCGAGGATATGAAGATCCGAGAGGCTACGGAGTCCCTGGCGGCTACGAGGACCGTCCCGCTGTCGTGACGGCCGAACCCAGAGGCGATCCACGCGACCCGCGAAGCTCGTACGGTTCTTTGTCCCAATACCGAGATCGCGATTCGTCGCCGCCTGGTGCGGGCGCTGGGAGGGGATATGCTATGCCTGGTGCGTACAAGACGACTGTAGAGGATGAGAGGGCTACAAAGAGCTACGAGAGTGGGAGGGGAAGGGAGAAGGATTATTATGCTGATAAGGGATATGGTGGTGGGAAGGACTATGGAGCGCCTGTTGCGCCGCCTTCGAAGTACGAGGTTGATGCGAGGAAATATGTTCCACAGGGAGGAGAATATGATGCGAGACGGTACGAGGAGAGAGATGGGGGGAGGGAGAGAGGTGCGAGTTTCAATGCGCAGATTGGACATCATAGTATTGCTGCTCAAGCGGGCCTCTCCCATGGTGCACCGCAATATGTCCAACCTCCTTCGCCGTCTGGATACAAACCTCCTCCGGGTGGCCAGTACGGCCGACCGCCTTCTCCAGGAGGGTATCAACCTCCTGGAGGATATCCGACACAGATGCCGTATCCTGAACCTCAAGGACCGGGCAGACAGTACGCTGAACCCCCAAAGTGGGAGTATGCGAAGCCAGAAGAGACAATCACGTATTCAAAGAGAAATGAGACTTCATACAATCCAGCTGGTGGATATGGACGACCAGCAAGTCCGCCTCGACAGGATTATAGACATGGTTCTCACGGCAGTGTTTCGATTCCAAGTGGTTCGAGATCTAGACATGGTAGCGAGCAGCAATACATCTCCGATCCAGCCAGAACATCACAAAGCAAGATCGTGACCGTCGAGCCAGGATCCAGACGGCGAGACGCATCTCCCAACCCGTCATCTCTAGCACCCCGAATGCATTCCCTCTCCGTCTCAACAGGCCACCACGGAGGAGCAGCATTGAGTCTAGCCGCCGCACCAGGAAGTCCCCTCCTCGAAGCCTACCACGGAACATACCAATCCATCTCGCCCATGCCCTCGCCCCTTATGATCGCCTCGCACCCTCACTCAGACATAAACCTGATCGAACCTCTCTCCCCCGACTCCTCAGACGACGACCGCCGCACCGGCAAGAAATCTCGCCGCACAGCGCGCTTCCACGATCCGGAAGAAGAGGCCACCATCCTCGCCAAAGCCCTCAAAGGCGAGAAACGCGCGCCGGACACCGCACCCCTCATCGAGATCCTACCAGGTCTAACCCACGAGCAAATCCTCGATTTGCGCGTCGAGTACAAGAAGATCGTCAAGACAGGCTCGGAGAAGAAAGGTGTGAATATCGCCAAACACATCAAACTACGTCTCAAGGAAGAAGATCCTAGTCTCATGAAAGCATGCTATGCGTGCGCTTTAGGAAAATGGGAGAGCGAAGCCTACTGGGCGAATTTCTGGTATCAGGGCGAGAAATCCCGTCGGGAATTACTGATTGAGAGTTTGATGGGGCGAACGAATCGTGAGATACGGGAGATCAAAGATGGGTTTAGCGATAAGAAATACTCGGACTCGTTGACGAAATGCATGAAGACTGAACTGAAAGAGGATAAATTCAAAAAGGCTGTTTTGCTGGTTCTGGAGGAGAGGAAGATGGAAGAGAGGCCTGGGTATGGTGTTGATAGGGGGCTGGTCGAGGAGGATGTGAGGGATCTGTATAGGGCTGTTAAGAGTGAGAAGGGAGGGGAGAGCGCGATGATTGGGATTGTTTGTGTGAGGAGTGATGCGCATTTGAGGGAGGTGCTGAGGGCGTATGAGGGGACTTATAGGGCGAATTTTGCGAGGGAGATGTTGAAGAAGAGTGGGAATCTTGTGGTGAGTTTTTTTTTCTTCCCGACCATCTTGTCTTTCTGTGTTCTTGGATTTCCTTGAGTCTTGTAATACTTTTCGGTTGTTTTTATCTCTCGAAGCCGAACCTAGACTAACCCTCCTCCTTCCTCCCTCACAGGGCGAGTTACTAGCGCACATCCTCAACGGCGTGATCAACAAGCCCGTCCGCGACGCCCTCCTCGTCCACCACGCCCTCAGCCTCTCCAAATCCGACAGCATCCGCACCGAACTGCTCATCTCTCGCTTAGTACGCTACCATTGGGATAGACCGCACATGGAAGCCGTGAAGAGGGAGTATAGGAATAGGTATGGTGTCGATATGCAGAGTGCGGTTAGGGAGGGGACGAGAGGGGGGTGGGGTGCTTTTTGTGAGGGGTTGTGTGTGAGGAGGATGGGGGATGAGGTTAGGGAGGTGGGGAGGGTTGGTGGTGGGGGATATAGTTCGGACCGGCGGTAAGAAGCGTTGATTGATCAATGAATTTAGGATTCTGGTGACATTGAGTCATTTGAGTTGAGCTTGGTGCAAATCATCGTGGGCTCGGAACAGAGAACTTGAGAGGGTCGTGCATTCTGAAGGACAGGAGGTTGCATGATTTGATACTTCGAGATGAGATGAAATTTACGGCCGCGATATCACATGAAGAACAGACAGATACAGGAACAACACCCAGAACTACAGTACGCACATCCAGATACCTAGGTATTCATCTAGGCTCATTATGAGGAGGGAATATTGCAGGGCAATATCAGAAGCAAAATCATATACGTTTTCAAGGACCGCCCTCAGCTCTCTTCGATTATGGAAAACTTTAATATGCTCATATGGGCTTGCGGAGGTGATTTTGATATGTGAGAAAGGCATCGAATGAGTACCAAGACGAGGTTGTGAACTTGGACAGTGAGTTGTTTCGGTTGGTTCTGGTTAGAGAGGAGGCGGCTCGGAAATTTTTCCTGGATGAAGAAGAGAAGGTGGAGGTTATGGAAAGTGGAGAAGAGGAGTGACAGCTAGTGCTCATCCAGACCTTGAAATTATGTTGCGGGTCGCGTGAGGAAGTATGCTTATTTGCTTGTTACTCTTGTTTTACTGTACTATTTCATGTGCTCATGCTTTCAGCTTCCATTTTATGAGGTCGATACTCCTTGAAGAATAGTCAACTCATTTAAAGAAAGGGGACTTTGGTAAAGATCCTGGGAAAGCCATTGATTTTGTCTATAACAACACTTGGTGTTATTGGTGCTATGTTGTGCCAAATTTTGAGACCAGATTCCTCTCTGGTGAGCAAGGCTTGTGTTTGTCTTCCACCTGCAGTGCTACAAGTAAGAGGTTTTCATCCATGCAGTGCTTTCAGATCGCTCGCCTGCCAAAATCTACTATTTGGGCGTTGCAGCTGACGCTGTCGTTTGTGCAGAAACTGCATCAGATGCTGAAAATCGACTTCTCCTCCGCCCACGACCCATCACAAGTTCCCCTCATCTTCTTCAACAGCTCAAAGTATTTCTCAAAGCTCGTCTGACAGATCAAGCTTCTCGTCATTTGCTCTTTCATCTCAGTTCTCCCTCCACGCATCAAATTGGCCGCTGCTATTTTGATTTTCACTTTCTGTATTGGCTCGAAGAGGACATCACGACAGTAGTACACAATCGCTTCGACTTGGCGTGGGCTGAGTGGTTTTCGGTCCTTGCGAGCGAAGAGGACTGTGCCAGGGTCATCGCCCCAATGCATCTTATCCAGTGATCCCCAGGTCTTGCTCCGGACGTCGGTATCGATGGTGAGGTATCTGATGGTGAGGTTTTTGTTGAAATGTTGGTCGTTCTGTACGGCTTGCTTCTGGGTGGCGGTGAGGTCTTGCTCGGCGTAGTTCGCCTTTCCAGCTTTGAAGATGAGAATAGGAACCTTCATGGTGGCTGAGACTGGTATGGTGTTCTTTTCTTCGTCGATGTCGCTGAAGATGACATGGTCTTTTGGGATGGAGGCTATTGAGTACGCGGGTTTGTTGAAGTGGTTGACTTCGCCTTGGCAGCGGATTCGCACACCCTGGATGATGTCCTGACTAGGTGGAGCGTATATCTTGAGGAGATCTTGTAACTTGTACAAGTTTGCCAGAATGAAGTCGGAGTAGAAAGCTGGCTTGGTTGGAGCTCCACCCGGCGTGTTTGAGATTGGGCCTGTCTTGAGACTGATAACCACCGGACCTCTCCACTGCTGAGCGAATTCTGCCGGAACCAATTTCTCGATACAGTAGTTCTTCAAGGAATTGTCATTTGCGTAAGAAGACCTCATCTCTGCGATGAGTGTTGACTTGAACTCGGAGGGAGATTCTTTGGGATTTGCTGGGGCCAGGTGATCGTCGTCCATGAGGATTGATTGAGAGGTGGGCTCATCAGGACCGAGATGAAGCTCAATTACGGAACTTTCCCAATTTGATCTGTGGACTTGAGTTTTCAGCCAGATGAATCGAGGTGCGTCTGCGTCCTCTGGCAGGAGCAGTGCGAGCTTGTGGGACGTTAAGGGGCGAGGGTTGCTGGTGAGGAAGGTATCGTAGGTGGGGCATAGTGCATCATGGAGCTTGTCGTTAAGCTGGCAAGAAGGCGAACAGTGGATTCCTTTGCAGTGCTGGCAAGCAGATAAAACAGACTCGTTCTCGTGGGGTGGGATGTTGACTCCGTTGTTGGCGGTGTCTGATGCCAGTAGTGAGCGCTTGCACGACGGACAAGTTTGGGAACCCATTGTGATCTGAGACAGGAGTTGTTGTTGTTCTTTGGCTTTTGTCGAGAATGTTGATGTCGAAGAAAGAGTAAAAGTCGGGACGCTGGAAATAATTGAGGTAGAGGAGGAGTGTTTGCGTGACTCGGTAGGCACGCGAGTCTTTGGGCCTAGTGCTTTGGGAAGGTGCTCATCACACAGGTTTTGACTGAAGCTCTTGAACTGGGGATATGACATATCGCATTCACAAAGGTTTGACCGCATGCTCTTGTCGTAAAATTTCAAAATGTGCTAACATATCTCATCTCATGTTAGTTAGGGTGTTCACACAGAACGGGCTGGTTTGGTTACTTTTCTCTTTCGGAAATCATAATGAAAAGGGGGAACATAGTATTTCCAGATGACAGACGCCATCGCCTCTAAGGCTCAACGCACACACCATACTGAAGCCTAGAGAGCTTTGTTTCACACTTCTCAGGCCCCGTTGTCGCTCTCCTTACTGACTTCGAATGGCTCAGCAGTGCTGTTCCAATCCTGCTTCCACTCCCATAAAAATCCTTCATCTTTGGGATATCATCTTGCAAGAACCTAAAGGTCCACTTAAGGCCACCAATACTTTCCATTGGGCGGCCTTGATACCGGCACGCGACCCAGATATGTTCCAACTTATCAACCAGCTTCTTCAGCTCAACCGGTAAAGCAGGATACCTGTCTGGCTTGGCGTTGTGCAGAGCCGTGTGATGATCGAATTGGTACCACAGACTACGCATGTTGAATGGTGTTATCTACTGCTTCATTTGAAGCCGGCCCTCCGGCGAGTCGAAGTCTCCTGGGCCTCTGCAGCCGCTCAAATCCTAGAAGAAAAGCAATTAGTGCCGTTCTTGAAAGAAAGAACCGAGTGGTGGATCAGAATTACTCACCTTGGCTTTGGTGACAAGATTACGGGCCTCAATAACTCTGTTGAAGACCTCGTCTGCCCATTCGAACACATTCTGCATGAAGCGGATCACACGGTGAGCTTCTGTTTCGGTGGGGTATGTCTTGTCGATCTTGGCCTCAACTTCGAGAAGGCCGGCGAGGACATCGATACCATCTCTTCTTGCTCTGTAGACAGTAAGCACTTGTTCATAGATGTCATAGATTGCTGTTTTCAGTCACGAAAAGGGAAGAACAGCGATGAAAAAATCTCGCATTTGTGAATTCAGTTGTCATCAAAGCACCGCAAGGACCCGGCCTGCCGGCATACTCTGACCCATGTGCTCTAAGTCAAGTTCAAGAAGCACAGGAAGTTCCTAGCCGACTGACTGACAACTTGCCAAGTTGTTGAGAGACACGGGTCACGCTGTCTTCATCCGGATCACCATCTGTAGCTTCTGGCACAGGCTTATCAACCCAAGAAGTATCTCCGCCTTCGATCTTCTAAGCCTTGAAGTTTTCAAAGAAGCTGTCAATCTTGGCTCTTGAAATCAATTCCGCCATGAACTTTCCTAGTTCCGTCCCAGCCTCCTCTCCACTCAGTCTGGCGAGCCCAATTTCCTCGTTGATTTTTGGGGAGACGTCTTGGCTAAAGAAATTCACAATGGCCTCGACTTGCTTTGGTGTGACGTCCTTCATATCCTCTCGTATAACCAAAACTCTGCCGAACACCTTTCCCGTACCATTTTTGCCAGTATAGCCTGAGTCGGGCATGCCCCAGCATGGATTTGATCCATCGATTTCAACATCCAGATATCTTGCCTCATCATTATCCATCATGGCAAAACCTCTTCCAGCAAAACGAGCATCGGGGTAGATTCTTCGAATACGCAGAGGAGTCCCAATCATTTTTGAGCACATTTTTGAGCACATTTTTGCTTCCGATAGTATGTTAAAGGTGTCCCAAATTGGATGGTTTGCACAAACATTGATGGCTCTGTACTTGCGAAAGCCGAGGACGACCATATCTCCCTTACAAGAGATCTCAACACCCTTTGCTGCAATACCACCGGAGTTCTGGCGAAGAACCGACCGGATCAGATCAGCATTTGTAACCTCCAATTCAAAGAACATATTCTCCTTCAGCATATTGCCCGGACCTTCTCCATAGACTTTGCAGAAGTCAAGGAATGCACGGAAGTCGGACAAGGAGATATTGCGGTCGACCTTCTTGGAGTGCATACTGAGGCCATTTCGGCAGGAGACAACCAAGGGTCCGCCCCATGGCTCACTGAGCTTTCCTTTCGTGGTTTCTATCAAGCTGAGATTCATTCGAGAGCCGTCGAATCTAAAAGCACTCCGCATCTGGAGGATGATAGCGTGACCGAACTGGAACTTCTTGACGTAGTTGGCGAATATCTCGAAGCCCTTGGCACTGGGATTGTTGTTCTCCTCGTCAGCAAGACAATTGACTCGGGTGATAGTCCCGGACGCTCGATCTTTGTTGACCTTGTTCGTACCATCGAACCAGATAAAAATTGGGGCCCGACCTCTGGTTTGAAATGGCAGGAATTGGAAGTAGAGGGCCAAGACACAATTGGTCGCAGGTTTTGGATAGGCGGAGGCGATGTTCAGAAAGGCTCTGCAGAGAAGTTTGTGAGAATCGAGATCGTTGCTCTCACAGCGGGGAGAGCAATAGTCCGCAGATCTGCAAGTCGAGCATTGCTTCGTACTTGGCTTACCACAGACAAAGCAGCAAGGAGGAGCCATGATTATGTTGAATGTGATTGATGGTGAGTTGTGGTGTGAGAAGGGGAGTTGTTCAAAGTGTCTGTACGAAAAGTGATCGAGTGTGGAAGGCAAAGTCTGGGAGGGGTGGTGTTTTTATATGGTGAAGACCTCACATGCGGAAGGTTTAGTTCGACAGGAGTGAGTAAATTCACTTGATACTTGACGTGATAAATTCGTACAGAAAGAATTTTCGAAGCTTCTTGCGCTCAAGAGGAACATAATTGAATCCCCGCACAATGCTGGGGTGAATAGGTTGGAAAGCAGTATTTCCCTTCCCTTCAGATCAACGGCGTGGAAATGGTTCTGTTATAGATTCCAAACATTGCAAGGTCTATTGGAACACCATATTCAAACGGAAGGTGTAATAGCCAGTAAAAGTCAATTTGAAACCAAATTTCTTTACATAAGTGGTATTGTTATTTCATGACATATATCACCTGTGGTATGCCGTCAGAGAGGATGCTTCTTCAGAGGCTGCTTCCTTGATGAACAACTCAGCCCACTAATCTTTCCACTTATGTACAAGCCGCAACTGAACCCTCTTTGGAATTGGCATTGATCCTTCGACCTCAACTTCATTATTCTCTTCAGCAGCATTTGCACCCTTTCGCTCCTTTTTCCCAGCGGCAATCTTCTCCTTCACCGCCGTGAACAGATCCGGTCTGCTTTTCTCCACGTCCTCGAGTTCATTCACCCGCAGTGCATGCTTCAACGAGCAAGCTTTATCCTTGGCAGTCTTCAGAAAAGTGGCGAAGTATGTCAGATCGGCAGTCGAGATATGATCTTGCCACCGATATAGGACTGCTGGTCCAGCCCAAAGTCCACGCTGATCGCCCTGTGTCATTTCGAGGATTGAGAGGTTGGCTTTCGAGCCATCGGTCCCTCGACAGTCTCTGAGGGTGAAGGTCAAAGGCTTGGCAAGTCTGTTCTTGGTGGCCAGGTTGTGTGTGATGTCGATGTTTCCAGAGGTGACTTCTTCACCGTCGACGCTCAGCAAATCCATCTTTGCAATTTGGCCGGTGGCTTCGTTGGTGTGAACTTTGAGTCTGTGATTTGACCAGTAGAATTCGGGACCAGTTCCGTCGATGGGGAAGTAAAGGGCGAGGTACGAGCTGTCGTTCGGCTGCGGATTTGAATGTACATACTGCTCCTTGATTCTGCAGAGAATCTTGTGGATGCGTTCACCTTCAGCCTGGCAGTCTTTGATGCAGAATGCGGCTTCCTCACAGGTAGAGCACATCAGTGCTTCTTTGCTGTCGCAGAGCGCGCAGGGCATTGACTCCGCTTTACGCATGAGGCGAGTCGGTTCGGCCAAGAAGTCTGGGCTAGTGGGCATGGTTGCTCTAAAGATGGAGGTTCACACGTAGGACGAATCTTGGTGTATCAGTTCTTCGAGAAAGTGAGCATGATTTATCGATGCGGAGAGGGAAGGACTACACGGCAGCGTCAGCTGCGCCAAGCTTTGGAAAGGTCTGATAAGATGCTTTTGCGCAGAAATGTCTTTGATGAACGATTTCTGGTAGCAAGATAGAATGGCAGAATGCGATTTGCAAACTTAGGGTATCCAAAGTGAGGGTCGAAGTGTAAACCTAGGTGAAAGAAAAACCTTGCTTGAGAACCGCGAAGTGCGCAAGATGATAGGCGACTAACAGCATATCTGGATTCACTGCAAAATCTAAATGAAGTACTCAGCGTCTCTAAGGAGATAAGGCGCTCTGTGTTTACCTTTCACACTTAGCTTTTGGGAGCTCGGTGACTGATCTTTACACATCCTATGCTACCCTGATTCAAAGGTAAGGGCGAGGTGGTCATGTAACATGGTATCGAAAGCAGTCTCAACATGGTAATCCCCGGATTAACAACTTTTATGTTTCCCGATTCGGGGTCCTATCTTCAACTAGGCGTGTACATAGGTGGGAGCGAAGTGTGCGTATGAGTCTAAGTTCTCCCCTCTCCGTCTGCCGACAGAATCTTCCGACCGGTATGGCTCATGCCAAACTCTTTAGGCCTTTCCCAAACTCTAAAGCGCGTATGGAGATAGAGCATGCTCCTACGTACCAACACCCAAATCAACGTTCTGCTTTTTGAGAGCAAAGAAGTACTTCTCGAAAGCTTCTTTGCACATCTGAGTCTTGACGAATTCTTCCTTGGCCTTCTGAATGTGCTTTTGACCACTCTTCTCGCCGGATGCAGAATAGAAACTCTCGGAAAGCTCTCCCATGGCAGGACACAACTCAAAGCGATAGAACTTGGCGAGCGCTTCAACCTGTGGGGCAGTAAGAGCCTTTTTGTCTTGACGAACGACGAGAACTGTGCCAATCATCTTGTGCCAGTCCAGGAACTCGGCCCAGCCCCATCTGTGACCGTGTGTATCTGCTTCCATGTTCAGGAACAAAGCCGTACGATTCTGAAATGCGTTGAAACCCATCTTATCAGCCTTCTCCATATCCTCCTTTGCAAATCCCCCAACCTTCATGAGGGATGGAATATCCATGTAGTTCGAAATCTCCGTGGGCTTGATGTTGAAGATAGGGTGACCCAAAGGAGCTTGGACCTCCGTGAAGTTGATTTTGCCATGAAAAATTACATCCCCTTTGCTTGCGATTTGGACACCCTGAACCATGTCTTTTGGCTTCTCTGGAAATAAACGTTGCATAGCAGCCTCTCCAGAGATCATTGTAGGTCCGGATTTATCAATTCCAGATCCGAAACATTTGAAAAAGTCAGCTGCTACCCGAAGACTGGTTGGTGTCACATCCTTGTAGAACATGAGGTCGATGCTAGTTCCTGGTTGACTGGCAATAATTATAGGACCCTTCCAGTCATGTCGATTCTTGCCCTTCATCATATGGATGACACTTTGGTTGCTGGATGGTCCATCTACGCCACCAGATTCCCGAATGAAAATCACAGTTGTGTCATCGACGTTTTATCTCTGCTCTCCAGGCTTGCTCCTAGCCAGACGAGCACTGGCAATGACATATTCAGCCATGGTATTGCTTCCCAGAAACTACATGACTTGCGCAGTCTCGAAATCGGAATAGCCGTCTTCCTTCTCGGTTGGGAGCCACGCCAATTTCGGGTTGTCCTCATCGACTGGAAGGAAAATTGCAAGCTTGCAGGCTGTAGATGGTCTGGGATGTTGAGTCTCGAAGGCTTTGAATTTCTCGCACACAAGCTTATGAGTCCGCCAGTCCTGCTTCTGGCAGTCGATGGAGCAGTAGACTGAAGCCTTGCACATGCTGCATTCCTTGTGCTGAGCGTTGGGGGCAGGTGCTTTGTTGCACAGCGTGCACTTGAGAGAAGGCATAGTGTTCTTCCTTAGGTTTTTTCTTCAGTGTGAGAGTTTCCAGAGATGCTTGTGTCTGAGATTTCGGCTTGTCAGCAGTGCTCGAAGGTGAGTTCCACGTAGCAGGAGATAGATACTGACGGTGAATATGGGATGAAGATTTACCCTTGGGAGCCTGTGGACAAGTGTTCCGATTGCGTTGAGAGCTTCAAGATGGCAGTTACTGTTTGAGAGCCCAGACCCAGGGACTTACGAGCGCGTTGTTGTTGTTCGGTGTCGAAATTGAAAAAGAAGGTATCTGAAGCTTAGGTAGGTATCTTAACAGTCTTTGTAAAAGGAAGGCTTAGCGACAAACTAAGCGACCAAAAACATCAAAACAGGCGCGACTTCCTTCATCATTCGGGCATGATTGCCATTGAAGATGCCCAAACTTCGGTCAGAACCTGTCACATCATCTCAATAATCTCCTCTTTTACGATACCTACTCTGACTGCCAGGCCAGTTCTCGAGATTTCAGTTCCCATGGCAGAGCACCAAGATGGCATCGTTTCTCTGTCCAATGGAAAGTGAGTCGCCCTCGAATATGTATATACACATATTGCCAACCTCAAACTACAGTACCTCATATCTTCGCACCTTTAAGAAGCTGCCAGCAGAAATCTGAATCGTCATCTTGCGACTCGCAGCACAGTGAGCACACCAATGTCACCTCATCGAGATAGGACAAGGTCGAGGCTTGGGAACCACATCCTTGGTCACTCCTCTGTCAGGGAAGCCTATTGCCATCCCGCATACCAACAAAGGAAGCTGTGAAGAAGCTCTGAAGTTCTTGGAGATCACCGAGTTCGGTGGGCATCCTGGACGGTCAACAAGTACAGTCGATACTCCTCCCCGATTGTACTTGAATGCTCGAGTCGACGTTACATATTTTGGCAGATACTGCTCCATTGATACGGTCATCCTTCCGCTATCTGCCTATGTCCAAGAGCTTTCCCGTGTTAAAACCCACAACGAGTTGCGTTCCCAGCATATCAATGTCCGCGGAATTATCGAGACTTTATTTGGCCCAAGGTATTAGGCTGGCAGGACATATTGTACAAGTCTTCCATGGTCTACATATTCGCAATTGTACCAGCAAATACACCGAACATTATCCAGGCTTCCGTGGACTGGAAGCAATATACTGGATCATGGAACCTGGATGCTGTCGGACCTAGAGACTAGGTTTTGAAAGTTGTGGGGACTCCGGATGGGATTGAGGATGCCATGGAGACACTTGATACGGAGCGAGTCAGTTGTAGTCGTTGGTCTAGCGTGGATATTCCTGTCGTTGAGAAAGATAAAGCTGTGATTCCGGGAGTGGGAAAGAGATATATTGGAGGCTTGTAGTAATATTTTTCACCTGAGAGCATTTCGAAGATAACAGTACATGTCCCACGTTCTGCGCTTTGTATAGTTTCCACAGATTTTGTAGAAAAGTCGGCTGTCTGGGAGGACAAAAAAAATGCACACTGACTCTCATTCTTATCATCCCTGGCCTGGTATCAAAATGGAAAAGCTCAGCGTATCGTCACCGTATGTTCTCCCCCTTTATTCTCTAGCCATTCATCCACACATACCCCAATAATCTTGTACTGTCCCAAAGGTCGATTCCTACAGATTAGTAAATTACCCGACCCACCAGTCTGCACATACCCATAATCTCTCATCGAGTCCGCAAGTCCGTGCGTGAATTCTTCTCGCACCAAAGCCCTGCCACTCGGCCACCAGAGTTTCGGCACCACAGATTTGTGGATCTTCGTACTCCTACAGCTGCTTGAATATGCTTTGTACGAGTCGGTGTTTCCCCCGTATGCCACCAGACTGAAAGCTCTGCCAATGTCGCCAACTTGGACCAGGCCAAGTCCGTCTCTTAACACTATCCTGTCTTCCTCCAGTGTCGCGGAGGTACCACCTAGCGAGCATCCTTCGACGGCGGTTATGGCTTCAAAGATAAGCGAAAAGGGTGCGATGATGATGCATCCACAATTGACGATCACCTCACATGAGATCTTCTCAGTGCTCTCGTTCTCTAGTCTCGACCCGCAGTCTGTGATGGCCGCCATCCTAAAGTTCATTGATCGATTATGGACCCGGAAGTCATGAGGATGTGGGTTCTCCCAGCCAGTTCCACTCACACACCTGTCTTCCCATCCAGTCGGTTTGGCATTGGGGTCACTGATGTCCCAATATGGTTGCAACTTATGGAGAAGCCTCCTCCTGTACTGCACGACATCGCCACCGGGGTCCATAATGCTTCCCAGCATCGTCGCGCACTGCACCAAGATTCTACCAGTCTCGTCCGGAGCTACATCTCGAGGGTGATCGTTCACAGGTATCATCTCGCTGCTGAACGTTCCAGTCTTGACTTTCTTCCCCGCGTTACATCCTCGAAAAATAAACTGGAAGCCCCTGTCGCTGTTGTTAAGCGAGATCCTCATGTACTTCTTTGGTGTCCCCAGGATTCCCGTCACAGCGAAAGCTTTCGCTAATCCCTTGGGCTTCAACCTTCCAAGATTAACAACCGCAGCGAAACAGTCCGTCGTCATCGGATTATTGTGATTCGCAACGACTGGGATCCAATCGCATTCCCCGCGCTCCCCACTACTGATCGCAAGTTTCGTCCACGCCAGGCCCGTCTTTATTGAAAGCTGCTTGAAGAATGCATACGAGATACTCTCGATATTGTCGCCATTCAGGTCCCTCTCCACTTCCGCTGCGGTGAAAAGCCCGCTGAACACCCCGAGAAGCCCTCTGAAGATATCTCGTCGCTGTTCGCACTCTCTTGGCGTGATTGAGATTGCCGAGAAGATATTGCAGACTCCTTTGTGGTTTTCGTACCACCAAGACGGGCCGCCATTTATGATATCAGTTCTGGCCGAACTGATGCCCCTCACTTGGGTCTGCAAGCTGTTGAGTGTCAAACAATCTTCATCTAAGATGCGCAAGATCGCATTGACGGAAGCCGTCCTGAGGACTCTGGACGTTGTGATCCATGCATGCAGCTTGTAGGCCTTGTCCTTTGAATCGGTAGCGAGGTCCATCCAAGTGTTGAGTTCTCCGATGCATGAAATTTGATCTTTGTTCACGCCGTACATGGTGATGTTCTTGCCAAGGAGCATTTCCTGGAACGTCCATACGCGCGTGAAATATGGATTGTTGAACAGTGAGCGAACCCGATTGATACAAGTCGAGTAACAGTTCAGCACGCCCATATCGATGGCAGCTGATCTGACTGTTGAGTAGTCCATGGGAAACTTCCAGTTCGTTGTCGCCCATTGCGACAGAATATTGGTCAACTTCTCAGTCAAGAAAGCCTCCGAAGCGAGGGACGCCCCTCCCATATTCGCGAGGATATGGTCGATGAACTTCAAATTGTCCACAATATCCTGTGGATTCCACACCTCTTCCATGTCCATCAAGATATAGCACTTTCGCGCTGTCTTGTAGTACTGGTACATTTTTGGGATTTCTGACGACATTTCCTTCTCATCGTCCTGAGCAAGGCAGATGCAGTCAACCCATAGATATTGGATGTTGTCCTTGATCATCAACCGTTTGATGTCCTCGAGCTTTTGCTGAGCCAATTTTACATTCCAATTCACGCCCGGTATCCCACAGTTGTACGGTTCCTGCTTCTCACCCCATGTGTATGTGATGATGTCGAAATGGTCAATCCTGCCACTGGGACTGCGAGGCTGCCGACAGTCGATAACTTCGAATTTGTCGCCATTGCGACTCAGGAGGCGGAGAGGGAGGGGAAGAGCCATAGTGTGACAATCGAGTACAACTATCTCTTCGGCAAGTATATGTGCGCCTCAATAAAAACGTACAGCTCACTGTTGGATTCTATCCAAACTCAAGTCTCACTGCTCAAGTTTTGGATGATGTTGCAGGAACACTTCTCTTGTCAAAATTTTTGAAGACAAAGGTCGATTCAAGCAAATCGAGGGGTCATTTTGAGCTGAAGTGCTCGACGCGATGAGCTGAAAATAGTTATCGCGTTGTCCCAGGGTCAAGCTCCTTCGTAGTCCTCCTCACCGAGTTATACCTTTCATCTATTGGTTGAATCAACCTGCCACAGCGCTACGGTATCGGGCTGGGCCGTCCCTTGTCGAAACGTTGATAAACAATAGGCCAGCCTCATGTGCTTCCCTGTTGACAAATATTGTGTGGCGTTGCTTGGCGGGCCCAAATCAGGAGGTTGTGGAGATGTCATGAGACTGCCGGCTTATCGCGTGCAAAAGTCCCCGTCCTCTTGGCAGTTTACATTTGAGAGTATCTACCATTATATTGCTACTCGATTACGGCAACTGAGAAGTACACCATCTAGGGTATTGGATTACAGTATACTCTTTGCCGAAAAATACAAATGTAATTGCGACAATGATGTTCAGATTGAAGTCCATGTGACCATGACTATGGGCACTCGTTTGGCGAAGCTCGACCAAGCTGTCCATTATGAAATAAGCGAAAAGAAACCAAATTTGTCCATCCATGTCCAGGACTCTCAGAAGGATGTCAGACTTGACAAATAATTCGTGATCTCCAAAACAAGGCAATGACTTAAGACTCGGTGGGGAAGTCGCTCTTCATACATTGTTTGACTTGACCACAATCAATCATCTTCTGAAGTCTCCAAATCCATATCGGCCTCGCTCATTTCTCCCTCGCGCAGCATATCTTCTGCTGGACATGAGTCCCCGTAGCTCCTCCTGGCCAACTCCTCAAAACTCTCCACATCTTTCAAGATGGGAGGAACATCTTCTAAGAATACCTGGTGAATGAATCGCCAACGCATTCCCCTCTGTACGCCTCCTCGGAAGCTATGCACAATGGCTTGTCTGCACTTCCGCGCTTTCCATTCCATCGAAGTCTCGTATTTCGCACAGGGGGCAAATTTGATGTCGCTGTCAAAAGCCTTCATGTACCGTTGCTTATCCAAGTTTCGCTCTGAGAGTCGATGCATAGCGGTCACAACTTTGTCCAACGCCTCTTTCTTCTCTTCGTCATCCTCACCTGTTGGCTCAAAGTCCTGAGTATTCGAAAGTCAGAAAGGTCTCTTGGCTTGATATACTTCGGTCTCCTTATCTCAAAATGGGCAAATCTTGACCGATATTTGCTAAAGACTTTGCCAAGTTCCTTAATCGCCGCAAAGTGATCCTCCCAGACCGTGAAATGCCGACGGGCTTTTGTGTCTCCACGATAAGTAAATTCAAAATACCTCAATGTGTTGTTGAGATATTCGCAAAATGAGCCAAGTTCCAGGTCTATTTCCATCCTGTTCATTGTCAGTAACACGACAGTAAGAATCACAGTCTCGCCTTGTACTTACTTAGCGCTCAAAGCCATGTATCCAGGATCTGACAAAGCTCGAGTCCGGTCCTCTTCCATGAGACTCGCCTTCAGCTCCTTGTCATTAATCACTGCCTTTGAATTCATTCTGCTGAATGCGGGTGCTCGTGGCTCGTTGGCTCGTTCATATCGCCGGATCTGATCGGCAGAAAGTGGTCGCGACAGGGACAACTTCAGAACAGTTTTGTGGAGCTTCTGGCCCTTAGTGGCTATCAGTGCAGCTTCTGCACTTGCGTTATCCTTGAAATGTATAAAAACATAGCCCTCGGACAGCACCGTAGTCTTCATCGGCACGTGAGTTGAATCGTAACCGGCGAGCCTGCAGAATACGCGGCGAAGCTGGCCCTGAATGCTCGAGAAACAAGATCGACGCAGTATAGCGCAGTAAGATATGACTTGGACACATGTGAGGCTTTCAGGTCTTGCTTGGTTGACTGAAGGGGCGCTTTAGTGGGCTGAGGTACAGTGGCATCTGACTCAGGAGAGAGGACGGATGGCTCGTATTGGGTAGTGTCGTCGAAGGCTGTATTGAGGCGCATGTCCCTTGAAGCTGAGGGAGACGAATTTTCGTTTTCGTGGAGCTATTTTGTCAGTGGAATTTGGTCCACTAGAGCAGATCTCTTGCCTACCTCTGTATGTTTGATATCTAGCAGAGGCTTCTGACCAGATAGCTTTGCTGTAGCGGAGACTGACGGAAGTTGTTCTTTATCGAACTTCTGGCAGTCTGAAGGGCCGCCGCGTACCTGATCTGGTGAAGGTGGTGTAGAAACTGTAGTCTCCATCTTGGCCTGGCTAATGCCAGCGTAGCAGTTGCGAGGAGGAAGCTTGCAGCATGTGAGCACCAGTAGATGTGGATTTCGATCTCTTTTTTCTTGGGGATTGAGGGTCGATCACAGTGCGCACAGTCTCCTGTAACTTACAAGAAGCCCTGTAAAGTCGACAGCTTTACGTACCCTGAACGCAAGTTTTACAGAGCCGTACGGTGACTTGGAAACCTCTCGTGGTGAAAGCAGCTAGGGCACGTTGCGTTATCATTTGTGAAGAACTTGAGCGAGATTCTCTCATGATTGAGATTGGAATTGACAAGAACCGCTCGCTTGGTCGCAAAGGCGACTATTGACGCGAAGTCGTGAGTTTGCAACATAGACCCACACACGTGCTTATGATAGCCTCGCCGGTATCGCTTCTAGAATAAGATATGCTATCGATTGTGTCGTATCTTTTCGTTGATGCTTGAGGAGCTGTTTTTTGGAGAATACCTCAGGTGGTCGTTGCGGGCACACAGGTTTGTTTGAGCGGGTAGAAAGAACGAATCTACTCTTAGGTGATAGTAAATGATCATTTCATGATTCGGACATAAGTTCAGATATAAGTCAAAAGTCATCATCAGATGAAGCGTCAAGTGAATGTTCAAGAACAATACATCTTACGAGACCACACGAAGAAGTAATCGTGTGTGCAATTGAGAATCGCCTGCTTCCAACCGTCTCAACTGCCTCTCTTCATCAAAAGATCAACAAAGCAATGCATACGTGTCAGACTTGTGCAGAGGCCGCCCCTTGAAGAGTCGCCACATAGATGTAAGTTTGCTTTCGACATCTTTCTTTCGCTCAAAATACGCGAGTCACTTCAAAATGTTTGACGATAATTGAGTTGCCGAAGGAATTAAAATTGCTCCATAGGCAAGGGAGATGTCTAGCTAAATAACAATAAACCTGCCACAATCTGTCAAGTCCACGTCTTTTTAGCTTCGCGAGCCCCCAAAAGTCTAGTGCTATCAGCTCTCAGGGTTTCCATTTCCTTACCCCTCAGATTGCATTCACAGGTGCGTATGGTCTTTCTGTTGGACATCGCACGTTACCGCTCCCATAACGTCTCTAGCAAAACAGACCTTCTTACTCTTGTCTCCGCTGGGTGAAGGAGGACCTTCTACGCGAATTAACGCAAAGGGGTCAGCAAATCATCGACTGGGACCTGGTAAGCCAACAACGGCGTTACTATCCACAACCTGGGTCCGGGCGTATTCGAAAGCAAGAAGTCGAATTTGGCTTATGGAAAGACAAATTTTCTGGGACATATGCTTGGATGTCGTATCGAGTAAAATCGTGGGGCGGACCTGGTCGTGGTTGAGGTCATCGGGTCCTCAGTACCTTTGAGCGTATGGAGTGGTGGCGTGAACATGCAGCAAGTAGGGTTTCATTTCACATCTTCTCAGGTCTCAGGCTTGATAGATTATTTTTATGGCCTTCTTTTTTGCCTTCTTTTTTGGTGTTTGCTCGGCCGTTGTTGATAAACAGTTAGCCGAGATATTGGTAAGCAACTTCGACCACCGTGATGGACTCCCGATGGGAACCCAATGGGCTGCCTATTCTGAAGTGTAAGTGGACTGGGGCCATCACAATCAAACGAGCCTCACTTCACCAGCAGTCGTCGAGAATAGAGTACAATATTACATTATTTTTGATATACCCACTATCTACGACCATTTCACAGCGCCTAGTAATCATAATGCCTCCTTATGATCGGTCTCGCCGGATCCCAGGGCCCATGAATCTCGTTTTTGTACTTCTGTAAACCAATCAACCACCACGAACATCCACCCATCGCCAAGCCCGTCACAAAAACACCAATAAATACACCCATGAGCCCGCTCTTCCACGGGAAATCCCAAACGCCTTCTCCATCACCGCCACGACCGAGGATCAAGCCCACTCCACCACCTGCTCCGACTACGAGAAGCGTTGTGAGTGCCATGTGTCCGCGCCATGATCGTTGCTTTGCGTATCGTCGGAATACTGGGAAGAGCCCGAAGACTTCAATGGAGAAGAGTGTGAGGGAGAAAACTTCCCCTGTCCCTTCGAGGCGAGAAGCGAGCACCGTCGAGGCCATCAACGCAGCGTTGGTGCTCAGACTCGCTGGGATATTCTTCACGCCAGATCCTGTGGAAGACTCTGCGGGTGTACTGTAGTCGAAGAAGAAGATGTTGATTGTGAAGAGCAGGAAGGACATAGCCCAAATCGAATCTTCGGACGTGGACATGGTGAGAGACTTGAGGATAGGAGAGAGGCCAAGGAGTGTGAAATAGATCAGGAGGGCAGATTTTGCTGTCGAGAGACGAAGTGAGGTTCGTGGTGAGAGGGATGGGGAGGATCCTGGGGAGGGGTAATTAGGTACATATCGCGGGGTGGGGATTTGTGTTGCTGAAGCCACGGACTGGATTGAAGAAGCTGATGCGGAATGCGAATGGCGGGCTAGGTTCGATGGATTATGGAGATTCGATGTCGACATGGATGCTGGATTCGGATTGAGGTTTGATAGGGAGCTGGAAGCTGATGCCTCGTGTTTGAATATTGGTGGCGATGGCTGTTGCGACTCTTCCTGTCCCACCCACCAATCCCATAACAACCACCCCAGAAATGTGCCAATCGAACCCCATCCTACTATCGCTCCTGGAGAGACGCGTTCCGTGTATATTCCGACGAAACAGACGATGAATATTATTACTGAGCACACATGCTGGACAATCACAGTCGAATCCGCTACCAGTGGCCAGAAGTCGTACGGCTGGAGTCGCGGATTTCGCTGTAGATGTTCGAGGAAGGTATCTTGATCCGTATAATTGTCTGGGTCTACAACTGATCAGCTCAATTCTCAACGGCAAACGCGCGCGCAACTTACACGACTGCTTCACCCAGAGCAGCTTTTTCCATGTGCCCTTCTTCCTCCTACTTGCGCTTCTGGTTCTATCGCCATGCCGCCCTCTCCTTGAGAGTCGCAGATCTCCAGTAAGTCCATTCGTCATGCGTAGTTCCTTCAGCTTGTTTACTGCCGCTGATTGTTTGCGTGGTGGTGAGCCTTGATGGATGGCATCTTCAGGGGCGAGCAGCGTGCGATCGGTCGCAATTGATTGCAGGTTGTAGGCCGGCAGAGTTGTACTTCGTGTCAAAGGTGGGAAAGGCTGTGTCGTCGTCGTCGTCGCAGATGGTGGAGGTGCCTGTTTGGGCACCATAACTTCTTCATGTGAGGTCAGATGGGGGTTGTCAGCCTCGGGAGATTTTGCCTATGATGTGGCCCACTTGGCGAGCCAAGGGGCAAGGCTGAGCGGCCGCGATATGTTAGTTTTGTCAACCACCAGAACCTTGAATTTATGTTGCAGATTCCGGCCAAATTTAACCATATATAATTTGATTTCTGGATTGACATTTGGTACTCGATCATGTGTTCAGCTAATGTATATCTCATTACAATACCTCACACTTGACTGCCAGCACGCGGTTATTACTTCTATCAGTGATCTTCTGTTTCTCGTCTTCTCAAATTCCTTCTCATCTAGGACATTTTATCTGCTCGATGGTCATGGCTGGGAGAAGCCGCTTTTCTGTTGATACGTCGGATCATTGCCGACATCATATTCGTATCTATAGATCTCTATTGTCATTGCTACTCTAGCTCATGAGCGGGACTTGAGCCGTTCTCATCCCGTTAGTGAAAAGTGGTTCTGGCTCGATATCGTCAGTTCTTCAAAAATACCAACCTCCTTACCCTGAGAGGTACATCTGCCGCCATACAGCACTGTTGGTCTAAAATTGTCCACCTCCATCGCTTGAAGATGCCAAATTGCCTCATCCAAGCCTTCTGTTCCCATATAAAGATCAACAACCCCAGACAACACGCCTATGGTTTCCCTCAAGGCCTCAGCCAAGCCCATCGCGCTTGCAATTCTGTCTCTTCAGCGACAATCTCTGACAGATCTTCAGACAATGAACAGCTTTGCCGTACCAGGGAAACAGAAATCCACCCGGCAGCTGCAGACTGCAGCAAAAATGTCCGCACGAACCCTGTGACGATCACCAGCTCGCGAGTTTCAAGGTTCACGCTCAACCCCTTCCCCACCGACAAAACTTGCCCTTTTTTCTGTAGATCCTCGAGACGTCTCGAGCTGGGAAGTAGAAACAGAAATGGCTCGAGTGGACTTGGTTTGCGAAGGATGAGGTTGTTGGAGATGGAAGGTCGGATGTCTGAATCGGAAGAATGGAAGCCCTTGAAGGAACTGCGTCAGCTTCTTTCAGGCTTCCAAAATTTGTACCTTCGTGTTTCTAGCTTTTGTCGTAAATAACCAGATTTGGCAGTTCGTGGGTCTTTCCCGGGGTCCATCTCGTGTTGAAGTCGAGGCTATGTACCTGGCTTAGCTGGCTTCGAGCCCGTATCCGCCAGAGCTTGTTCTTTCTTATGGCCCCACATGAAATCCAAAATGCCTCATGTCTACACTCGAGGATCGCAAACAAGGAAACAAAGATCAAAATGGACAGTTTCAAGACCCAGTTGAGATGATCGAAGAGTGGCGGCCGTGTTTCCTGTTGGTCAAGACCTGAGATATCGATTGTTTGACTTGGCAGTTTCGAGCGCCGAGAGATCTCAAAGTGCGCACAGGCTATTTTTTGGTTCTGAGTGTAGGGATCTGTGCTGTCAACAGGGTTGATAGTGTACCTCCGTACCTGATCTGGCGGACCCTTGGCATCTCCTCCGTATGGAGTCCACGGATACCGAAATGTAGACATGTCTCTCCGGAATAAGGCATAGTAAGTGCTGTAAGTGCCGTTCCAAATCATGAAATCGTATGATTACAGCAGAAGAATCTAAGCTTGCCGACTCATCAACAAAGCTTGTCCATTCCTTTACTGAGTTGCCGGAGTATTCAGTACCCACCGGAAGAACTCGAGGCACATCCAGTCCTGGTGTGCCCTTCGGCTACGTGTGCGGCGTTTTTCAGCATTGATTTGTAGGTAATCAAGCCACCAATTCAGCAGGATGGTGAACAAATTGGCCAACGAGCATGTTAGAGAGGAAATATCACCTCCAATAATAGGGCCTGTCATGTAAACCAGCTGTTGTTCCTGACGTTGTATTTTGGCACAGACAAACCCTATTTTTGAGACCTGCCAGCATACCCTTGATGAATAAGGAGAATTAAGGATTTGCAGGAACTCGACATCTCCAGATTTTGGGGAGCCGGAAATGAGACTTTGCAGGGCCAAGGCCTTCTGCATCTTCCGCAAACACGTTTTTAAGTTCTTTTCTTCTTTGCATGACCACGATACTCCGTAGAGGCTTGCTGGCGTGATCTGAGATGTCTCGAAGCCTTTTGTCTTGTGATGCTTCTTCCAGCCTTCTTTGCCGAACGTGTTCAGGCTCCAGGCCGTTTGCATCTTTGAGCTGCAGCGGCTAAACATGGGGTTAATGCGTCTGAGCCAACGGTCAAACCCACTCGGTGCATGCCCTGGACTCGAATCGTGGGCGCTGGCCGCAGCCCAAAGAGCCCACCATCCATCTAGACTCAGCCACCAATCCCTGTGACTTGCTAGCATAGGAATGTCACTAACTAACAAATAATACTTTCGATGTCATATTCGTATAGCGCGGAGAAAGCTGAAGCCCTGTCCTGTATCATCGTGAACCAGTGACAGTCAGTGCAAGCGGGGACCCGTTGCTCAATTGCTTAATGGCACAGTTACACCCGGTAAAGTGTGTGCTCTGGTCTGGTCTTTAAAGGTTGCATGCCCCCTCTTTCTTGTACCTCGAACATCTGCCACTTTATATTCCGGCGACTAACAGTCTCTCCGTTTGCGTCGATCCTCCATCTCTCTTTCCCAACAAAGCATTCGTGCGTCATAAGAGGGAAGGAACGTTGTTGAGAGGAATTGGAAGTCAGGGAAGCTCTGGATTCTCCTTCCTGACTGACTCGAGTCTCGAACATCTCGACTTTCGGAAAATACCCACGCCCATCGGTATCAGGAACAGCCCCTCAAAATGAAGCCAACCTCACCACTTTCGCTCCTCCTCTTCCTCCAGCTTGCATCTGCGACACCTCTCCCAGAGGCTCTCTTCCCCTCCGACTGTCAATCTACCTCTTGCGCAGCGTTTCGTTCGGCGCTCCTCTCCTCCAAACCAAACACACCTCCAACGCGCCTCACAAATCCTCACTTCCCCTCCCACCAGTTATCTTCTCCCGATACTCTCGATGGAGACGCTTTCGATAACCACCCAATATCGCCCTCGGAGGATATTCGTCCCAGTGCAGCGCTAACTTCAGATCGGCCTCTCTCCTCAAGCTTTCTACTCTCCCTCGCCAACCCCGCCTCCAGCCCCTCCATTCAAAAGCCTCCACAGGAAACCGAGACGGAAGAGTCGCTCGCCTCGAAACCGACCAGCGCGCTACCAGGTTTGCGAAAGGAGGATGCGAAGCGGTACTGGGCGTCTTTGCGACCTGTGAGTGGAGAAAAGGACGATGAGGTTGTAGAAGATGAAGGACCGCGCCGGAGGGTCCAGCTCTGCGGCACCACCGAATTTATCGCGGAGAATTATGTGTCCTTCCATGGCGTGCGTCTTGCGAGGGACTATAGCGACCTGATGGTTGTGGCTATTGTGGTGCTATTCTTGGTTGCGGTGGTTGCGCTGGAATTGGTGGAGCGAATTGAGCATGTGTAGGTTTTCTGCTCGCTTTTGATGCGAGTTGATGCTAATCGTTGCAGTGGCAGATCTTTTGGTCGTCGACGATTACGGAGAGGAGAGATATATTTGGAGGATGACGAGACGATCGCTTTCATTGTGAAGAAGCCAATCTCGTTACAGGCCGATCCACTACGTTACAACATCTCGGTGGGTCATTATCAGGACGAGAAGGAGGCATTTCAGTATGATAGCGATGCAGCTGAGAATGTTTAAACGGCCTGATCCGTCACGGAACGACTTTCTTTTGTGGAAATGGATACCAGGAGTTCGGGAGGCTACCGAAGACATACCCGGTCGGCGTTCTGGGAAAATGTATTTGGCGTAGATGGAGGGAACTGAACTGTAGACCCGCCCAAACGCTCAAGCCTAGACTAGTTCACCAGGAAGATCTACTTAAATCTCAATGGTTGGACTTTACACCCGTAGATACGTTGATGGACAGCAGACTATTTCTTCTTCAACTAGAGACCCTAAGTATGCGGTTGCCAAATTCATTGAACCATGTCCAGTGTCTTTCGGTTCTTTTTTGATTGCCTTATTGATTCTCATCGGCATATATGCCTTCAGAATTGGATGCCAGCTTGTGTCCGGAGACAAATTTTTTCACTTGAAGAGTCTGAAACCTGCTATCTAAGTAGCTAATAAGAAAACAAGCCAGAAGCAAGCATCTCAGGCTTCGCACCTTCTTCCCGCCAAAGGGTGTTGAAGCCTAGCATCCAAGAACAGCGGTCTTCGATGTTGGATTCGGAGTCGCCAAAAAAAAGAAAAGAATTGCAGCACACAAGGTCCCGTTCAACATTCTCCTTTCCGCGGAAATTACCCAAAACCACTTGTGGACAGAAGCAGACTTCCCATGTATGTTCTGTTTGAAATCAATTTCGGGATCAAATGCAATTGGCAGGATTTTATCTACTCACGTCCTCAACTTAACTAGTAGAGAAGCAGACCCATTCGTCAAGGCTGAATGCTCAGATACAAGCGCCACCCACGCAAATAACGGGCCATGAGCAACCCCGTCTGTGAATGCATGCTAGTACCTTGTAAGCGTCCTGATCATATGTTCCGAAGACACTCCTCGTGTATATCTTTTAGAAGAACACTCGTGATACTTACAATTTTCGGACTCGACTTTATGAACTACTTTCTCGGCAGCAGTGGAGAGATAGGGTCGGCATTGGCCAGCTATGCAGAACAAGGGGAACGGGCAATGAGGTACACTTCCGCGTGCTTTTCCATGTTACACCGATCTTATAACGGGCATGTTGCTAGAATTGGCTTCCGGAGGGGGGGGGGGGGGGGGGGGAAGCACCC
>Ga0207886_10137_pt1 | contig 38670 bp, 34 predicted proteins | sample LinPmetageLP35_FD_184048 | JGI IMG/M metagenome (GOLD analysis project Ga0207886, IMG submission 184048) | Marine viral communities from the Pacific Ocean - LP-35 (SPAdes) | ecosystem: Environmental > Aquatic > Marine > Oceanic | place: Pacific Ocean | collected 2009-08-31 | reverse complement strand
AGTAGAAAGTATTACGGTAAACCACCGACAAGCTCCTTAAACCTTCTCTGGATACCTTGCTCTCAGATCTGACCAGTTTTTGGCCTGTGCTTCAAGGCAGCTCAGGGTAAGTAGCCACTCAGAGCCCTGTGTTCAGGGATCCGACCCACTATTTACAAGTAATTAGGGGGGGGGGGAGAGTATGGATCGTGTTATCGCGCGCAGATTCCGCGATCGCGATTGTCCACATGGGAAGTGGGAACTGGATCGCGTTGCGCGGCCCCATATCACTTTTTGGGATGCTTGGAACGGATGTGTGTTGGGCGGAATCGTTCGATTGTCAAATTGGATATTGACAGGGGTAAGGATATCCCGAGAAGAACTCTGGAGAAGTCCGTGCCTCTCTGATTGGAAATCAATCCGGTCTATTTGGACATGGATAAGGCTTCGAGTGAAGGGCGGAGTGTCGCTCATTGTTCTTTCCTGTAGAGTTTTATTTGGAGGAAAGAAACCTCCGCTTTAAATTCAATAGTTACCCGAGGTCTTTTGCTACATTTCGCGGTCCGAATCATGGTATCCCTTTCAAGCACCAAAACTCCTCCTAATTACCAACTCCATCTCCATAGCCAGATCCAACCAGTATCCACGTTTGCCCAATACAAGTATACAAGAATGCCTCATCAATACCATGTCCATCATACTCCTACTTGTTCCTCCTCTGGACTTCTTCCTCAGCCCCATATCGATTATGGTATCCAATATCCATTTCCTGCTCCAAGCCCCCTCCGAGTCCAATGTCTCTTTGGTCCTCGGGCGCTTCGTAACCCTCGCTCTTCACGCGCATGCTCTTCATCTCATTCATCTTCTGCGCATCTTTGTCATCCTCCGGGATAGCGTAAATGCCGCGTCGAGTAGTCGTCCACTCGGTTTTGATATCGAGAGCCAATGCTGCGAAAGTAGACACTCTGTTGCACATGACAAATCAGCATACAAATATATTGAATGATGCAGACTTGGAAAGGAAGAGGGGTCCAACTTACGTCCCGCATAGTGTCATTGCCCAGAGAGCCTTATAGTCCCTACATATACTGGCCTCTGCCTCTCCGCCCCATACCTGCCTCGAGCATACCTTCGACAGTACGTGCGATGTACTTATCGACCAGCTCAGCAGCGCGAATCCTAGAGCCCATAGTATAGATATTCCGCCGTTCAGGAGCCAGTTGAATCGTGGGGAGAGGTATGTGAAATTGTATATAATGATCGTCACAAGGAGAGCGAGAATGGTTGCGACGGAGACAGTCATGAGCTATCACAACGCTTGTTAGCGAATATGTTACAATAATTACGATGCGGCAAAGTATGAGGATTTTGGACAAGGCTCGAGGGACTCTTACGAGAATAAATGTCCAAGGAATAGCGAGGTTTTCGTCTCCTGGATGAGTGATCTGGTTAGACATGCTCAATTCAATTGGGGAAGCAGCACATACGCAGATGATACATGAAATATCCCATTATCCCGCTCACTACCAGCGAAGATAACAGCTGTGCCGACCGGAGTCCATGGAACAAGAATCGTGGATAGGGGGATGGCACCCCGCCTCGAATGTTGCGCTTCAAAACCATCTCGTCTCTTCCTTCCAGCTCCAACTCAAATGCCGTTTAGATTTTTCTGCAGATTCCTAGATGTCTGGATACACGATGGACGGACTCGAGGTGGTGTTGCAGATGGAGAGGGAAGGAAGAGATGAGACGGATGAGCTTGGGGTCGTCGATGGGTTTCACATCAGCCTCATTTCTGGTGGTACACAGTGGTTGGATGCTATTCTTGGGCGGTTATTGGTTTTCAGGGTGCTGCGGCTGATAGGGATGACCCGGGCCTGTGGGGGCGGGATTTATGGTTAGGTGTGCTGGATAGTTCGCACGCGCAATTGAGAATGCCCCTCCTTTCCTCTTGGCCGTTGCTTTGCGTACTGGAGATCTGGCACAATGTGACGACGTTCATAATCATCAAAGATCAGCGTCCTTTAATTCCCATTTCTTGACTGACTCTGCATACCTAGGTATGCATCTGTAAGCTTGTAGTAGTAACAACCGAGACTCGCTGGAACGACTGGCAAGCATTGTTTCTGGTCGAATGGGAAGCAACGCTCGTGTGTCAAAGTTAGAAGAGCCCTCTCTCAAAGGAACCATCCAAATTCACATTGGCTACGGCAATTTTGTATATTTTGGGAGGCTCCATTTCTTCCAAGAGCCTGTTTTTGCCTTCAAGGCCTGGCAAGGGGCAAGTCGAAGCTTGTAAGCGAACAACAGTAAACATCCGGTGGCTGGAAAATACGCACGCAAAGAAGACTAAAGTCAAGATATCTGACTTCACATGTTCAGCTCAAGAAATTTCTTTATGCTCTACTATTAGTTTCCCAATCTCTTTTCAGACCCTTCCCTCATTAACTAAATTATTATACAGAAACGAAGCGCAAAAGGGGGAATCATAATCAAAAATTATAGAAACATCCACATCCCACTCAGACCCGCTCATCGCCAACCACCGGCTGCGATCCCTGCTTGATGGACCTCGCAGGCGTCTTCTCATGCCCACTCAAACTATCACCACTCCTACTCGTCGGGCGTCTGCTAAGACTGCGAATACTGCTGGCCTGACTCTTCGCCATCGTGAAGAATCCCTGTCTGAGACCAAGCTTGCGCGAACGGCGATGCTCCATATCATCATCACTACCAGCCTCGAACAGTCTGAATCTGCGCTTGATAGCCTTCCACCCCTCAATGCCGAGCACGAATATGAAGATCGAGCCGAAAGACAAAGCCCATTCCCAAGTAATGCCTGTGTGCTTGAAGACACGGGTGTTGAGGTAGGGAATGTAGACGGCGGGGAAAACAGACACGGCACCGATCATGACAGACCAGAAGAGGAATTTATTCTCGTAAACATCCTTGAAGAATGGGAAGCGACTATTGGTCATGGGGTCGAGGCGGAACATGCTACGGCGGAGGGACTTGAATTCCCAGGCCGAGATAAGGATGAGCCATGTCAGTTCTGCGAAGACGGCGGCACGGGCACGGAACACGGGGTCGCAAGAAGTTTCGGGATCGTTGTTGTATCGTGCGTTACATTCGTGGCCGAGGTTGCCGTCGTAGGCACCGTAGATGATAATGACGAAGGTGAGGATCGTGCAGGTTCCCATGATGATTCCGTAGACGACCATATCGACCATGATCTGAGGAGTGAAAACTCCCCACTTGATCTTGTGAGGAGGACGTTGCATAATCTCGGAGCTGGGCTTCTCACGACCAAGACCGAAAGCAGGGAAGGAGGAGGTGAGCATGTTGACCCAGAGAATCTGAAGTGGCGAGAGAGGGAACACAGATTGCCCAGAGGAATCCTGGAATCCGAGACCAGCAATCAAGAGAATGACTTCACCGACATTAGATGTCAGGAGATGAAGCACAAATTTCTGGATGTTGTCGAACATGCGACGACCTTCGCGGATAGCGGACACGATACTGTTGAACTTATCGTCTGTGAGCACGATCTTTGCAGCACTCTTGGCTACATCTGAGCCTGCGAGACCCATGGCGATACCAACGTCTGCGGATGAGAGAGATGGGGCATCATTGACACCATCTCCTGTCATGGCCATATAGAGACCACGACGTCGAAGTGCCTCGATCATACGGGTCTTGGTATCTGGTGCGCAACGTGCAATGACGAGTGGTAGTTCGGGGAGTGCATCGATTTCGGTGTTGGACAACTTGTCAAAGTCGGTTGCCTTAAAGACGATGGACTCGGCTACATCCTTGGGAAGAATGTTGATGTTACGTGGGATGATACCGATTTCCTTGGCGATGGCTTCAGCGGTAGCTGGATGATCTCCCTGTTTCTTGTCAGAACGGTCACGGGTAGTACTTTGGGAGTGATAACTTACAGTAAGCATGTGAACCTTGATTCCAGCCTCGGAACACTCTCGAACAGCATCTTTAGTCTCATCACGAGGAGGATCATAGATGCCGACAAGGCCGAGAAGAGTGAGATCTTCCTCAACTTGTGGTCGAAGCTCGTCAACGTTGCTTCCATGCTTTCCTTCCTCCTTCTTTTCAATCTTGAATTCCCCAGGCCAGACCTTCGAAGCTACAGCTAGGACACGTTGGCCTTGTCTAGCGAAGTGGTCCATCTGGGCCAGAACGGTATCCTTCAAAGCATCGGTCATAGGCTCATTTTTGTCACCAGTACCAACAGAAGTGCAGAGATCGAGGACTCTCTCTACCGCACCTTTGCTGTAGACAACCCATTGATCCTCTTCTGGGTTCTTGTAGACGACTGACATACGCTTGATAGTGCTGTCGAATGGGTACTCGGCAATTTGTTTCCATCCCTTTGCTTCGAGGCCTTTCTTGCCGTAGTTGAATCGGTGGGCAAAGACTTGGAGTGCGATCTCGGTTGGTTCACCGGTGGTGTTCCACTTCTTGATACTCTCGCCTTCAGCGAGCTCCTCCTTGACGGTCGCAAGATTGCAGAGCGCTGTGGGTCGGAGGAAAGCTTCGAGATCAGCGTTCATGGTCGCTGGCTCTTCTTCATCGGAGTCCTTTTCAGTCTTCTGCTTGTCTTTAGCCAACTTTCCAGCTGGAACATCGAATTTCAGAGCAGCGGCACTTCGTTGATGATCAAAGTCCTGCTTCTCGTCTGGGCTAGTAACGGGTGAGACGGTTTCGGTGCCAAGGACGACCTCTCCCTGAGTTGGGTCATTTGGATCCATCGAGTTATTGACAGTATAGACTCCAATCTTGGGCAGCCAAACTTTCTTGACAATCATGGCACCTTGGGTGAGGGTACCGGTCTTGTCAGAGCAGATATTGGTAATGCCACCAAGTGCTTCCAAAGCAGAAAGATCTCGGATGACAACATTGGCTTTCCTCATAACTGTCATTCCAACCACCATGGTAATTGTCAAGACAGCGATCAGGGATTCTGGGATGATAGCGATACCGGTTGAGATAGCATAAATAGCGACCTCATCGGTAACGTTGAACTTGTTGACGGCGAAGACAACAATAGCGAGGAGGATAGCACAGCCGAACAGGAGATAAGCGAGCTTCGAGAGTTTTCGCTGAAGTGGGGTTCCTTCAGTGAGGCCCAAGAATTTTCCAATTCCGTCATAGATTCTCAGAGCAAGTCCTTTGGCTGGTTGAGCGATGCCATGCTTCTTGTAGTTCATCGATCGTCCTTCCTTGCGCTGTTTCTTTGTTGTGGATTCGGCGATCTTGCCGACCTCGGTCATCATGCCAGTTCCATATGCAATACCTCGACCTCGACCTTTGGTGACAGGTGTGGTAGAGTAGCATACATTGACACGATCGGCTACAGGTACATCGCCTTCGGAGGTGGCTACTTTATCGGTGAGGGGTATCAGAATATCAGCTTCGACTCGCTTTTCGACGGGTTCGGATTCTCCAGTGAGGGACTTCTCATCACAGTAGAGATTCATGGTTTCGAACATGCGCAGGTCTGCTGGGACTGTGTCACCGGTCTTTATGATGATGATATCTCCGGGAACGACTTCGGCACTATAGACAAATCAGTACAGGTAAACATCGCGGATTTCGAGTTATCTTACCTGGGGATGACGTCGACCTTGTTGTCTCGCAGAACTGAAGCACTGGGTGAGGAAAGTGCTCTGAGCGAGTCCATCTTCTTCTCAGCCTTGAATTCTTGAAAGAATCCAATAGAAACGTTGAGGACAATGACTGCGGTCAGTACACCGCCTTCAACAAAATCTCCAACTCCATAACTGAGACCCATGGCAAATACAAGAACCTGCATAATGTCAGAAGAGCCGAGCAGAGTAAATTGATGAAGAGTTTTATGTATGTTGAACTTACCAGAATCATGGCATTGGAAATCTGCTTTCCGAGGATCTTGTACCACGGGGTACCACCTCCAGTGTCAAGCTCATTGGGTGGATATGTTTTCTGGATCTCAGCTACCTGACGAGCCGTCAATCCAGTTTCGATGTTGGTGTTCAATTGCCTAGCAGTCTCTTCGACTGTAAGCAAGAACGGATGGCGATCCGTCATCATATGAGCGGACTTCTTGGGTGCCATTGTGTAGGTCTGTAGTGTTATTACTTTCGTAATGTGTTGTATTCAGGATGCGGTTGGGATACTATTCCTAGTCGAGGGCTGGTGACAGAAATTAGCATGTACCATCAAGTCGAGGTTCAAGGCCATATGACGAAATGTTCGGCTCCTGAGTCAACAAAGGGAGTTAGGGTGAATGTAGACGTACAATAGAGAAGGGAATGTATGATGTGTGTTCACATGGAATTTTTGAGATTATTGCAGCTCTTTGTCATGGGAGAAATGACGAAGAGGGAATATCCCGCTGTATATATACCATTGCTCTGACCGGCAAAGACGGCACGCTCAACCCTGATAAAACAAACTGTGGTTGACCGACCATCGCAAGCAGCCAAGAGAAGGCTGCTCATACGATATCCGACTACCAATAAGTTGGTGGGAAGATGGTGGGATAGTTGGTGTTGACAAGATACCAAGCCTTGGCGGATATTCTAGCGTCTCTTAAGCGGGCGGAGAACCGTGGCGAAGCAGAGGAAAGTCTTGGACCGGAGAGGAAACCAAGGGCGGAAGAGGCAAAAACGGCAACGCCGTCCGTTCTGAGTGTTGTCATTGGCTAAATACACCAAAGCGAGAAAACTCTGGACCTATCATGTGACCTTGGCACATTCTCTTGGGTTTTCTTGGCATGACTTCCCAAGACGTTGGCACCCCCGCTCTCGGCCGTTGCTGTCCGGTGACGATGAGGGGACGAAGGAGGGAGAAGACAATGGCGCTTTAAAAGTTTGAGGCTGATTAGGATGAATTGTTGAGGTATGCTTATCTTCTGTTGTCACGACAATTTCACTGTATGGAGTGGCGACTTCAGGAATTAAGACTGCCCTAAATTGAGGCTATCTGGATCGTAGAATCAAGCTCCAAACAGAACACGCGATAACAACACCGGGCGAGGCTACTCAACCCTTAGACCAGTCCAAGCATACCCAGACAAATGTGGGGGGTATGAAAGTGGGGATTCCATGTCATCGAGCATATTTGACAGTGGAAAGTTCTCGATCAGATAACCGATCAATCATTATCGTACCATCAATGACGATGTTATTGTCTCATCTTTGTCTTACTGCTAAGGTTGAGGACAGTAGAATTACGAGTCATGTCAAAGAATATTTTATTGCGGGGGCTGAGTGTATTTAAATGTTCCAGCAGAGAATTATTGACATCGCTTCGCTTTGGCGCCGTTCATTTGAGCGGCTGGACCCCGAATTATGCCTGGAGAAAGCCGATAACAGACGGGAACACCCTGGCAAGGATTAGAATCCCACGGTGAACTTGTCAAATGTGTTTTAAATCGAGTTTTTCCAGAAAGCTAAACGGCTTTCAATTGGCAATTCGAACTTCCCCCACACGTCTCCAATACCCCACGACCTCAAAATCTACAGCACAGCATAAGCAAACGCCGTGATAAGCTCACGAACAACAACTCACCCCTCAAAAAAGCAAGATGGCAAAATCTTGATCCCACGTTTCCGCTCCTCTCCAAGCAAAGCACCGTCATCATTGGCATACCTCTTGCCTGTCTTGACAGTCTTGGACGCAACGGCCTGGTGAGACTATTTCTCTCGGCGGTCTTAAGTAGTACGGCGGAGACTACGGAACTCTTGTTTGCCATAGCTTGAAGATAAGCATGGCATATCGGTACTTATTTCACGGCGTTTTGAACTGCCTTACTTTCTGGATGATTTGGCTTTGAGAAGAATATCCACGTGACACACCTTTCTGACTCTACCTATGTGCTCTTTTTTCTTCTGGTCACTAGTACAGATGATTGAAGCATCTTGTTCGCGAAAGCTGAGCTCATTAACATATCGATCATCAGCCAATAGTGTTTCCCTGAATATCTTTGGTATTATCAACCTAACGCAGACCGATTTCTCAATTCACGATCATGGACAGTGGGCCCAGGGTAAAATCCACATCCAAAGTTCTAGAATGCTTCCCACTGTACAAAAGTGTAGCTATCTACAACCCGGCCCAATCTATCTGTAATAGAATCCTGGTTTGCGTTGAGTGAAGTTCCTCGGTTATCCTAGATTAGTAAAGTCGAGATGTGTGGCCACTTCGCCTTCACTTCCCTCGGGAAACTGACAACATGAGCTCGGGATTCGGAAGATACAGACATGGACTCACATATATGCACACGTATCTAAAGAGATATGTGCTTTGAATGAATTGTTGACATACTCTACTCTGTTCTGTTACCTGCCTTTGTGGGAGTTTTGAGAGTGTACAGTGCGGGATCTATTACAGTGGCTCGCTTAAGAGAGTGGTAAACACACCGGACCACGAGAGTCGCACTTTACTCGCCCACGGTCACCTCAAGCAAAGCTTGGACAATCATGTCTTTCGTCATCATCTATTGAATTTCTTCTCCTTTATTCCGCTTCCCGATCAGCAGTAAGGACATCAGCGCCAGCCTCCGCCCTGTTGAATTCCATGTTCCTGCCCGCGAAATACAATCATTTTCCTTCTCCAGTTACAGCGTCAGCAAGCAACCTACCGCAATATACGTTATTGTGTCATTCTATAATTACCTCTCCCACACATCTCTTATTTGAATTCCGAGTCTCAATACCCTGCCACCAGCGAGCTCACGATCAAGCAAGCGACAATCCCTATCACTCTACTTAACAGTCCTCAAAATGCCCATCCTCCCAACCACCTTCCTCGTCTCCCGAAAACAACCCAACGCAAACGAAACTATCACCATCCCCCTCACCCAACACAAATCCATCCTCGCCAACCTAACAAACCGCTACAACACAATCGGCATCCACATCTTCCTCAGCTGCTGGTTCTTCACCTGCCTCTTGATCCTCCTCTTCCTCCTCCGAAAAATATACTACATCTACCGCCCAATGTCTCTAGTAAGAAGCGAGACGGCTGCTTTGGAAGCGGCGGTTAGGAGGTTTGTTAGGTTGGGGGAGGGGTGGAGGCGGGAGGGTGTTAGGAGAGTTTTTGAGGCGGTGGAGGGGAGAACGGGGAGGGATGTGGGAGAGCAGGTGTTTTGGATTGTGGGGAGGGTTGTGGAGGGGGAGAGGGGGAGGGAGAGGGAGAGGAGGAGGAGGAATGGAGGGAGGGAAGGGGGGACGAGGAGGGCTAGGTTGGTGTGGAGATGGTAGCGGCGGAGGGAGAGGTAGAGAGGGGTGATGCGAGAATTCGTTTTTAGAGGGAAGTAGGATTAGGGGAGTCAAGAGTCTAAAAATTGCTCAGTGAGAGGGATGTGGTCTCAGCGAGTGTACTGAAATTAATAGTAATGATAATTGGACAAAATGGGAATTATTGGCAGGTTAACGATAATATTAGCCTCCGTCAATGAAATCCCCTTCATGCGGTGGATATTGCGAGATTGTATATTTATTTCATCAGCTTTCCTCTCGTCCTACACCTCTCTTCCTTGAAAGATATCCAGAGAGCCGTTCTCCCGCGTGAACTTGATATTAGACGACATACCAGAAACAATCAAAGTCAGCTTCTTAAAGCAGAACCAGATCCACAGCATAGCTTGGTAGTGCAATGTAGTGAACACAACAAGTCCTAGCCAAGTCAGGTCGCGTAAAGCTTGGCTTCACAATCATATCAACTGCAACCATTGTCTCTCCTTCCATATACCTCCGGTAGTAAATCAGATGAAAGGTCTTTTAGAAGCAGAGACGGACTTGAACCTAATAGAATAGCTTGGGAAGTGAGGCACACTTGGAGGTTCGCAAATGGAAGTACGGCATTAGAATACTTCTTTCATTTCTAGAATGACTTCCTGCGTAAGGTAGTGCAGATCTCTTGGGAGGAGTATAAAGATGCGTACGAGTAGCCGAGACACTTTCCATTGACGACGGGATAGCACGAGCGTCTACTTGCAGATCTGTGAATTTACGGAAAAGAAAGAGAAGATAGCAATTGGATAAGGAATCTGGATTGTGAAAAGAATGTTATAGGCTTCCGATGCGGTAGAAAGCCTGCAACACATATCTTGTCCCAGCTGGGACATGAGGTAATGATCTATATAGTGTTACAGATACCACAGAAATGTAGGAACAGAAGTGGCACTTGCCCCTCACGCTCATACCCAAATCTCAATCCCAATCCCAGCTCTCCTCTTCTTTCCCGCAAAGCTTCTCATTTCTAGTACTTAGAGAACAACTGGTCACATCCGCATCGAATAGAGTCTTCCACAGTCTGCAAAGTACGTGCATTTCTCTGCTCCCCTGTCGGTCTCTCTCGTCTCCTTGTGGATATGTATGACGCAGTAATGCTACAAATCCTCGCCCATATTGATTGACTCTCCTTCCGAGATATACAAAAGTCAAGTTTCCCATAACGCCAATAATGCATGCAAGACGCCGATATCAAAATTACAGGAGGTTGCTGATCCATATTCTATGGCCGCCCTGCCCCAGCCTTTCGTTCTATGCGTATCATCGAACCATCTTCCTCTGTCTCCTACGTGCGCTTCCGTGTCGACTCCTGGAGGGGCTTCTTTTTCTCGGGGCAACGAGATATCCTGGAAATTGTAATCCTAAGAGTGTATTCGGATCTCAAAGCCTCCTGACCATGCCTCGAATCTCGTATAATGCGCCGATGCCTGCCTCTTCTCCATGCTTATACCACCGGCGCCGGCGTCTCAACAGCCCTTTTCTCATTCTTAACAACGCCTACCGTGCCTTGGACTATAAGGAAACATAGAGTCAGCATCTTCCATCCATTGAATACCTGCACATGTTCCTAACCCAACGAAACCCCTATATCAAAAAGAAAAGCAAGTACTCACTATCACCCAACCCAATACTCCCCACCGCGGGCGTAGGCCCCAACTCCCACGACCCCAACGCCGTCGTCGCAAACGTCTGCACGAACAGCTTCCACGTCGCACTCGTCACTCCATTAACAGTAAACAGACTTCCTGCTGTGGTGGAGATAGGGTATTGGGAGGGCGCGAGGGTCGTCGCGGCTATGCCGCCGCCGGCTGCGACTTGTCGGTCTTCGAGCTCGTTTTGGTGGAGGGATTCCGGCTGAGAGGGGAAGGAGGGGGAGGTGAGATTGGAGAGGTCGGGGATGTTGGGTGAGGGGGAGGCGAGAGTGATGGGTGTAGAGGTGAGGGCGAGGAGGATGGGGAGGAAGGTCGAGGGGGTGAGGAGGTGCATTTTGGTGTGGTTGATGGGTTGTGATGGAAATGCGGTTGGTGTTGGTTCGAGTCGGCCGGATGGCAATTGTAGTTGTAGTTGTTTCGTGTGTATCGTCTTCGTGGGAGATATCGCAGTCGTTATTCGTGGTTGTAGGTTGGTTCTCTCAATCCTGCAATTTGTAACTCCTCTCCGTTCAGCGTGCCCGTCTGCAACGCAATTCGCAGCTTCTTGCTTCCCAGGTACTCGGTCGGCAATTGATCGTAAGGTCGTCTCGTCCACTGTATCGTGCAAAATTGCGAATGTCGAGGAGGCACGTATGCGGCGTAAGATGGGATGGGAATTGGCCGTTGCTGGTCTTGTCGTTGAAGGACTTGGTTTGAATTAGGGGCTGGACGGATGGATCCACTTGTTTGCCGTTGTGCCTGAGGTATACAGTATCTCGCTATCCCCTTTCTCGCCTTGCACTCTCATGTATTTTTCACTTCTTGCCCTGTCGTTTGCTCGTTTTCAATCTCAGTCTCGTGTCGCGTGTGGTCTTCGCAATTATCTTCAAAGCAAAAAAGTGACCTATCTGTACGAAGGCAAGCACGAAAAACAAACCTCTCCTCCCTCTCCTCTCCTCTCCTCTCCTCTCCTCTCCTCTCCTCCCCAACCGACACCACTTCCACTGCACCAACGCCAATGTCAGGTTCCAAGAGCCGATGCCGCCTGAACCAATGCCGATCTCCACCTCTCCTTTCCAAGACAAGGAAAGCTGCCTGCTGCTTCGCGAGACCACCAAAAAAAGATCTTGAATTTTCGCTTACTGGGCATACTCCTTGTCAGAAACGGAGATGTGATTGGTTGAGATTTTGGTTGCTCCTGGAAAGGGGGTCGAATCGAGACTGAATAATACCTAGTGGTGAGGGAAAGAAAGGAAGTTGAGTGGATTATTTAATTACTTTGCTCTTCCAAGGATACAGTACCGTGGAATAATAATAAAACAAGTCTTTGAAGAATAAAAGGCACTAAAAATGGTTCTTTGAAATTCGAATCTTTCAAGAAAGAAGGGGAGGGGAGGAAGGGGCCAATGTAAGTAAGTAGGCACAGAAGCTGCCGAAAGTTGCCGTTGGCGACATCGACGAATGCCATATCAATCGCATTCGCAGGTACGTGTTTCGTTCGTGCCTATGAGATACTTTATTTTGATCTTCGCTCCTCATGCCCTGTCCAAGTTTTAGTTGTATTTTTTTTTAAAAAATGTTAGGTTCTCGCATCTCAATGATGCCTAGCAGTATCGACACATCTGGGCTTGAGAACCGATGATGTGGTGTTCTATATGTGACATTTTCTGTCTGTTTTTGTGGGTGTGTTCGTGAGAACGGAGAGCATTGACTATTCAAGGGGGTGTAAGCAAGTGAGTTTAGTTTTGTTTGAAGTTTTGATTGATTTGGTATGGTATCATGGTACAAAAGTTGACTATTAGGTAGGTTGTTGAACCAACAGGCTCGTGGTATCTCATACGCTCGCTCGCAGGAATCACTAAGATCAAAGCAAGCAGACAGACAATAACGAAATCTCCCCCACCACTTCTCGTCTCAATGCTCTTCACTTCTCGTTCCTCATCACTCATTCATCGACTCATGCCATGACATGACATGACGACTTCGTGCTTCTTCTGAAAGAGAAGAAGACACCTAGTACGCAGCGGTAGTCGTAGTCCTCGACTTCCTCTGCCAAAAGTGCCTCTTGGTCCTAGTATGCGTACCATTCGCAACATACCCCTTCTCGACATGTCCAGCGCGACTCTCCCTCTTCTTATGCATCCGACTCGAGCAGCACGTAAACAGGACCACGAAAGTCGCCAAGAACAAACACACCATGGCCGCAAGACACGTCCACATACCCGTGGAGTAATGCGCAGTGCTTCCGGTATCGTCTTTGTTGACGTGGTCCTTGATGATGGCGAAGGACGTGAAATCCGTGGCCATGACGACGATGGTCACGATGAATGCGAGCGCGGACATGAAGGCTGCGAAGAGGGCGCCGATGAAACCACTGCCGAGGGCGAGGAGGAAGGCGATGAAGGAGAGGGCGCAGGCGACGGGGTGGAGGACCATGACGCGGGTGAGGCCTTCGGAGGTGTTTTCCGAGGCGGAGCCGAAATCGGTGTTTTCGATTCGGGTCATGATGTTGGCGGGGTTGTAGCCGATGTGACGACCTGAGCAGTAGTCGTGGCTGTTGTTTGTGTTAGTGGTGAGACTTAGATCTGAAGTTGAAGGAGAGACAGGAGAGGGAGAACGTACGAATCTTCATCGACGTTCAAGATACAATACCCGAAGGTACCAAATGAGACATCAGATCCATTGGCGAGGTTGACCTTCAGGATTGGGATGCTGTTGATAATTGGGGCAGAGATAGTCGTGATGACTAGGAGGACCGACGCGGCGAGGAGCAAGAAGGTTCCAACATGATGGAAGATACCAGTTTTGGCCATTGTGACTTTTGTTGTGTGGTGTTGTCGGTGTAGAGAAAGATGGAGAGGTGAGGCTGGCGAGAGAGGAAGCGAAGACCTCGAGTTCAAGTACTGTAGCGAAGTGTTGATGCGTGGAGTGAAGGAGGTAAGAACTGTCGTGGAAGGAGGGAACAGGTCAGGTTTTATGCTCCTGTTTCACTTCTCCCCTTCAGCCAGAACAATCCATCCATCACAGCAAACGCATCATATGTTGTTCCCTTCCCTGGTCAAGCTGGTTGGTGCGTAAGTTGCTTGCAAGCCACAAAGCAAGGAACCTTGAATGAGGTGAAGGGAATGCGGATCCTCCTCCCCCAGGGCACCAGCACACCACGATGTTTACGCCTCGGTTGCGCGTGATTCGTCACTTCTTCAGCCATGTTGCCCTTTCTGGCTGGAAGCATCCACATCACATCCACGAGGTCCAGCCAGACCAGCTGGCAAAGTGTGGCTCTGCAGTGCAGATTTTCCTCTTTCTTTGTTCTGTCCACTCTTACTCCACTAGCCCACGCCTCTTCTCTGCCGACATCCAGCCCATAGTGGATATCCTTGACACCATTCAGCTCACCTCACTGGTCGAGCCATCTCAAAAGTAAAGCCGGGGAAATGGCATCTCACAGTGGAGACGAACGCAGGTTAGCAATTCAAGGTTCTCACCACTTCAGCATCAGATTCAAAATTAAGTTTTCAGGGTTCAGCAAGTTTGGCACCACATTTACCCAGGTCTCTAGCTTCTTCTGGGTAAGATGTGCTGGTATTCCCGCGCTGGCAGTTGAGCTCAGCGAGCGCTGACGTAGCGGTCAGGGGTGAGAGTGTGGCTGATGCGTTGAGCAGCAGTTATAATTGGATGATTGTTAGAACACAGTGTAGGGGTTCTCAAGCAGGGGTGAAGGCGTGAAGGACCAGTGCCTTGGTTTTGCCGTTAGACTGGGGTTCAAGTGTGCAGGTGCTGTGGCTGAGCTTGATTTTAGAGGTGTGATTGGATGACTGCTGAAGATTGGCTATTTGACGGTGAGCTTGTTGTCGCAAGCGAGGGACACCCTGAAGACAAGTGCAAGAAAAGGGAAAAAGGTTCGTGAGGATGGAAAATTTTCAGACGAACGAGGCGTTGAGATGAGGCGTCCAGCGCGTCCATGACGGCATTCTCAGGGGTACCCTGTAAGAATTTGGGTGTTGACTTCGATCCTCGAGTCTCGCTTCCTCAGATCAGACGATGGAGATCTCAGGAGAGCAGCATGTGTATCAACTCGTGTTTTGGAATCTGCAGCTTTTCCAAGATTTGTGTGATTCTGGAGACGACTCACGATGCTTCCGCCTCGTACTCAAGTAAGAAGCCATATGGAAGGACAAGCACTGCGAATAATCGCACCACTCCTGTGTACACGACCCTCAGCACTCCTGGATTATTGCTTCAACGGTTTGACGAGCATCTATGACTTTGATCAACCTGTCTGCATAGCTCCATAGTAATCTGAAATGATATGCCGATTCATCGCAGGCTTAGCTCAGTAATTGTCATCGATCAAGCCAGACATTCCTCAATTCCAGGCAGGCTGCCTGCTGCTATGTTCAGAAATTACACAAGCCGAAGCCAGCCTCGAAAAGCTTGGAACAGCCCCAGTCACCAAACAAGCCTCAGCGTCAAAATAAAGTTTGGGACCACGCCTGCACGCACGTCAGTTGAACCCTAGTACCGAGATGATGTTGATTTAGGCTCTTTACATTTCACTCACTCACTGGCTTCTAGACCGCCTTAGACCATTCATTTGAGATCGGATCTTCCGATCTTCGTTAATTCGGGACTCGATAGTTGGGATATGTGCCTGTCAGTAGAAATGACTATCCGAGCAGAGATATCATTCTCTGCTACCGTGTGTCTACAGGTTTGGGAAGACTTTGTTAAATAAAATGATTGATTAGTCGAGTGTTAACTCTAACAGTATTTCTCGCATCTCGGACTCAGGGGCGAATAATCCCTACGATAGAGAAAGGAAACCCACGACGGCATATAGAGGTAGTAACGAAATCAAACTCCTTCGCCAAGCGGAGCAAGAAGTAGTTTTAGGGAAAAAGAACACGCCGCCTCAAATTGATTTGCGACGAGATCACTCCTTCAGTTCGATCTTCGCCATCTCGCCAATAATCTTCTCTTGCGCTTCCTCTACCGGTTTGATCTCACCCTCTACTTTTGCCTCGTCCTCGGCACTTGCGTTCTTATCCCCTTTCTTCGCCAGTCCAGATGTGAAGAGTGGGCTCTGCATCATTGTTTTCCACTGTTGTTGGTGATATCAGCATAAGCTTCCGACATCTCTCCCGCAGAAATAGAGCTTTGAGAATGAGAGAGTGGAAGAACTCAAGGAGGCAACATACATCATGAACAGCATTCGTATTTTCGTGACTCGCCAGCACGGCTTCATTACCTCTTGGCCACAGCTCAGTTTCGTACCGCTTGACTGCGGCTGCGAGCTCGCCGGGCGTTTGTTGTTTCATGGCGCGGAGGTGGACGAGGAAGTCAGCAGCATCAGTAATAGCGTTATTCAAGCCTTGGCCGCGGTCTATCAGAGCATAGTCAGTAACCAGCACTCGTAGGAATTGACTACCCCACAGCGAGACAAAAAAAAAGGCAGAACACAACTCACGAAAAGTCATGGGATGCGCAGCATCGCCCGCAAGCGTAACCAACCCATTCCTCGAATCCCATGGCTTCGTCGGCCAGTACCTAAGTCTGTTATGCCAGACCGGTGTTCCTGGTGGGATGGTAGCGAAGACCTCGTTGAAGGGGTAGCCGAAGGCTTTTCCGCGCTCGTACATGGCCGGGAGGATGTTGTCGCCTTTGAGACCGGTTTCTGCGTCTGAGCGCCAGGTTTGCATGAGCATCCAGGTCCATTCGCCTGGGTCGGGGGAGGAGCAGTCGTGGACTGGAGGAAGATTAGATGTGAGCCGGTGAAGAGAGGTTTGGGTGTGACTGGTGTGGGAGAGGCTAGGGTGGAAGAAAGATTATGTGGTGGTGGACAATGTCTGGATGTAGAAGGAATTACATACTGCTCATCCATGTGAATGTTCCGTTGGGATGGAATGTAATGGTGTATCTAGGGTGCAGAGCCCTCAAATCGATACTTGCCTGTTTGCTTATCTTGGTGATGATCACACTTGCAACACAAGGAGAAAGTAGCAGTTCGGCTTCTTTAGGACCGAGTAGGAATTCTCGTGTCAATGAGTGGGCGCCCTCGCAGCCGATGAGAAGATTCCCCGTCTCGCTAGTCCCGTCTGTGAATGTCGCAGTGACGGTATCGGTGCCGGTCACGATGGAAGCAACTTTCTTGCCCCACTATTTCATCTTGTCAGCTGAGACGACCATGGAGTGAGGATATAGAAGTCATTGGAGACTTACTTTGATATCAACATCCTTTCCCAACATTTCAATCAATTTCTTCCGCTTTAGACGCAAACTCCATGGTGCAGGAAGATTCTTCATCAGCTCTCCAGTCTCGCCATTATGTACTGGCATCACACTTTCCTCATTGGCAACATAGCTTGGATCTGTCTGTACGCTTGGAATGAGAGCTTTTAGGTCATCGGTAAGACATTCGTCGAGGCGGGATTGAGCCCAGTAGATACCGAAGTTCCAATCGCGAGGACGTTGGAGAAGACTTGTATCTTGCTCGAAGGCAGTGCATGCGATGCCTGCCTAGACAATGTGTCAATGGCATAATTTACTTGCAGGAGAAAACTACCGATGTACCTGCTTCAAGACTTGTGCGAAGAGAAGACCGGCAGATCCTAAGTCTACTTAAGTATTCTGGTCCTCAACCCCGCAGGAGAAACCTCACCAGCTCCAATGATAAGCACACGAAGAGGCTCTGCCTGGGATCCCATCTCGAGATCGGATTTCGAATTTCAGTCGACTGTGAACCGGTAGTCGGGTCTCCAGGTTCAACAAAACAGGTTATACAATGCAGCACAAAACAACAAAAAAGAGAGAAGTTGTCGAGCAGTAAAGCAATTGAATGGATGCTCATTGCTTCGCCGCTGGATCCTTGTACTGGTACATGAAGCTAGCTATCGGACCGCATGAATAGAATGGTGATAACATCGATTGAGAGGTCGAGTGTCTCCAGGAGATGTCTCGGGTACCCACTCTACCCCTCCTTCCTATCGCAGTGCATTCCTACCTGGAAATGATTGTGACAGCGCACAGAAGGACTTATGTGATTCATGAAAGCACATTTTCAATTGGTGTATTGAAGTCACATCCGGTCAATCGGCCGTTGCGATACCACGTATGTCCTGCACGAACCCGGATTACCTACGGAATAGGTGCGGTGAGAAAGGAAGTGCATGTATCTTCAGCTGTAGCGTCAGAAAATGTGTACCAGACCAGCTAGTTCATGCAAACTGAGGACCCTGCCGTCCACCCGTTGGTACTAAGAACGGAAGCTAAACCATAGAATGCGACCTGCAGATTACTGAAGTGGGCCAGGAAGCGTGGGTTTACGCGGGGGTTCACTGATGAATATTGTGACCAAGAAGAATGCGACGTGAAGTGTCAGACGGTATAATCGGGCGGAATATATGTCTCTTTGAGACTATTAGAGACACTGCCATCGATCATCGTAGGGATATTCATCCCACTCTCGAGATTTGTTTGTGGTTGAAGTACAGTCAGCCTATCGGCTACTTCCCACCCTCCCGGAACTTCTTCAGCAGCATCCGCTTCCAGGATCTTGTACCCGCACAACACTCGGTGCGGCCGCATGGAGTTGTAGGAGTGAAATGTGAAGAATTCAACAAAGTACTTCGTACCTCTTCAAGGACAATTTTTGACTCGAGAGAGATCTCGTATGTATATGATGGCGCACAATAACACAGGGAGTCCCGCCTCATCTCCTCGAAGTGCAGGTCCACAGTCTCCTAGTGGTGCCGAGGTGAGAACACAAAGTCAAGAAAAGACACTTGCTGAATAGATTCGAGGCCCCTTCAACATCGTTGCCAGCCGTGGCGGCTGAAGACTACGATGATTACGATGATGACGGAGACTCGGCGTTTGGGAGTGCAAGGTCTGACATGACTGACACGGCTTCTATGACCTCAAGCATTCTGAAGTTTCGAGAAGAGAATGGAAGAACATATCATGCATTTGGTGTGTCAAATGCTGCATGAAGAAGCATGGCCTTGGGCTAACGAGACAGGATCGACCGATCACTGGGGCCCGAATGATGAGCATGCCCAGGAGCAACAAGACATAAGGCTTGCATTGGACAAGAACTCTTGCTGGTGTACAGAACTAACGTCATCAGTCATCACTTTTGGAGTCTCATGCTGAAGGGAGAATTATACTTGGCTCCTGTCGTCAATCCTCAAGTAAGTTGTGGGACTGGTAATTGGCCATAATGCCACTGACTTTTGGCAGCGGATTCTCGATGCAGGGACGGGCACGGGCATGTGGGCAATGCAATTTATCCTTCCCGAATATGTAGGCCAAAGCTAATTTAGGCACAGTGATGTAGCAGAAAAGCATCCAGAAGCGGACGTCAAAGGTGTCGACGTCTCACCAATTCAACCAGTTTGGGTTCCACCAAATTGCAGATTTGAGTTGGACGACTACAATTTAGAGTGGCAAGACCGTAATAAGTTCGACCTGATCCATGCAAGAGAACTACTCGGCTCTGTTCCAGACTGGCCAAAATTCTATGGCGAGTGCTTCAAGTAGGTCTTCGTCGCAAATACAGACGCAGGTGAGCTGACAGAGTCTAGAGCTCTCAAGCCCGGCGGCTGGATAGACTGCTCTGAGCCTGGCTTGTATTTCGAGTCCTTCTATGGCACTCTTGGCGAAGATCACCCTTACAAACTTTGGGGAACGGCGATGCTCGAGGCCGGGAATAACGCAGGAATGAGTTTCGACGTTGGGCCTTACATCAAGGAACGCCTTGAAAAGGCTGGCTTCATCAACGTTGTCGAAAAGAAGGTATGTTGCACGATAGGAAAATGGTCTAAAGATCCATGGGAAAGAGAGACTGGACTTTGGGAGCAGCTCCGCTTGGAGAAAGGAGTTCAGGACTTTTGTGAGAGGAGATTTATAAACAATTTGGGTGTAGGCTCAACTACTCTTTCTGAGCTTCACGAGCTAACAAAATCAGTGGCGAGCTGAAGAGGTCCAAGTCTTTGGTGCTCAGATGAGAAATGCAGTGAAGAACAACAGGCTGCTTGCTCATCACTGGTTCTTCTTTGTGTATGGGCAGAAGCCTCTCGATTCATAAAGGCAAAAGACAGAAGTAATGGAGTAAACGACGCTGCTCAAGGCAGGAAATAAAATGTAACGCGCACAACGATTATTTATAAACCAGATGGAATGAAGTAGGCAGATCTGTATGACTCTGATAAAACATCAAGAAGCACTATGTTGATGTAGCAGCCCTGGAGTTACAGCATCGCAATAGTAGTTGAAACCCGGAAGAGCCCAGATGCAGTGATAAACGGGTGGCGATTCTGGAAAACACCAAGATCGCATGGGTAGTATTCCAAGGAGTCAATCAAGAGAGTCTCATTGATAGCAATTTGCGTGTTGACTTCAAAAGCAATGTTGTGAAGATGAAATTGGGAAGTTGTTAGTTCTTCTAGCGAAAACTTAAAGCACCTGCGTCATTGGTCACTGCAGGGCGCCCAAGCGAAGATGAACAGAGCTTGAGCTTCAGCTCGGCCTTGAGCTCAATATCAACGTCAGACACCCGCCGTGCTATTCATACTTCAGCGGCGACAATTCGTTTCCCAATTTCCATAACTTGTAAGATGCTTCCGCCATAATCATAGCCTTCCGCAAAGTGCGAGTCAAGCATGTCGAACCAAATTGCTCATGCAGCACGTTCCCTGACCTCGAGGACCCTCCATCTGAAAGTACATCCAACCCCCCGGACGTTTGCAGAGCAACGCGAGGTCTTGCGGGTGATTGAAAGATTTGGTGAAGTCTCTGTCTTCAAATCCCTCAAGGTATGTTGCCCATGCGACGCCTGAGTATATCTCTATCTATGGAACAATCTGTGTAAGAAAGTAGCTGACAATACCCGATGAAGTACGATCCCCACCGCCCAATCCACAATGCCTTCTTAGCCGTCTACAACTCGGCTTCCTCTGCACGAAAACTCCAAAATGAATCACCTCTGCGCTATCGACTCATCAGCGAATCTGCCGATACAACGCCCACAGAAGACCATGTGGACGACAGATCGAATTCCACGATCTTTGAATTGAACGCTTCCGAGACCACTTACAGCCACCACGCCTTCCTCAATTCACCTCGAATGAATCCCCTTCATGGACCATACGTTCCAGTATCCCAGAAATCTTCCTACAAAGCTGCTTCCCTATCCAAGATAATACCGAACTCCAACTGGTCCGAGGGTTTAGTGGATTGGGACACGGAGAAGAGCAGGTGGCATAATGACGAAGTTCTTGCCCCAGAGGAGGAGACGCTACAGGGGAAGAACGGCGAGTCTGGTGAGAAGTGGCTGAAACAGGAGGCAATCTTGAGAAAGCAGGGCAGTGCGCCTAGGCTTATGGGTGGTCTGCAATCGTTATGGCGTGAGAGACTGGAAAAGGAAGACAGACACAGGACTTCAGTGAAAAGCAGCAATACAAACAATGCCGAGACGATCGCCAAAACTGTCTGATGAACATGTGCGAGGAGATGTTATCTCATGGAAACTGGACATGCCAATGAGAAGTGAGCAATTTCTGGGTGGGAAACCTACCTGTCTCTGACGTTCGGCAGGACATACGCCAGATACACATACTTCCACCAGCGAGCTTTCGTTTCACCGAATTCGGTATGTCATCAATTTGTGAGCAGATCATCAAGAATTCACGGATTCGAGAGTCGGGTTGTTTAGTCAACTAAGTCCAGATTCATGGTGCTCGATCTGGGCTCGTCTTGGACTCAGAAGTATATGGTTTGCTGTCTGAACGGAAGTAGCTGCTCCCGCTTGTGCAAGAGTCAGCTGTGGCGCACAAAGTCTGTTGTTAAAGCAACAGCTCTATAAGAACGCTCGTTCTGGCATATCGCTATTAGCATTGGACTTGCGACCTTGTTGAGTATTATGGTCGTCGATCTAGAACATCTACTGGAAAACCCTGGACCTCTTTTGAGTGTCGATATTGTATCTTATGGATCAGTCAAATCGTTCTCGGCATGCAGCTTCCTGTGGCTATTTAGAACGACAGATAGAAACCTAAAATGTCAGCCATGCCATAGCAGTCCCAAACGTGCTGCGCCTGCACAGGAACTTCGGGCGGGGTATATCCATGAGCTCGATCTGTCTCAGCAGCCGATAAAGATAGCCAGGGGTCCAGTAGATCGAGCTTGTGGCTCATCGTTGCGCAAAGGACGAAGATGGTCGCAGATCATTCAGCATAAACCATGGCATAATATAGATCTCCTAAACAACATATGGACGATGGGGCCAATCAGAGCAAAGATCAGATTGTGCCTTGGCATAAGACTCTCGGATGACATCCGTGAGCTCGACCCAGAAGCTCAGTTGACGGGCTGGCATGTTGAACTCAATATAAGGTTTTTTCAGTTTCGTTACCGGGTTTGATTCTTTTCGGGGAAGCTTGTCTTGGCCGTGCCACGACAAATGCACTTTGTTATTTGCTTTGAGTTTAAGCATTCGTGAGGGGTCATCGATCCTCCACTTCCCGTTCAGAGCCTCTTTGACGTTCTGATGTTTCAAGTTTGATGCGAGCTTCCAAGAACTGGACGCTTCGAAGATTAACCACGCGCTTGCAACTTCCGGTCGCGAAATCTCCTGCGTTGTTCAGTCTTTGGGAACAGCCTAGGTCTGCTCATTTTTGCTTGCACGGCCTCATCTGGTACTCCAGATGACTTGTCCCATGAGATGCTGGATGACCAGAAATGTCCCAAAACATGCTTGATAGGGGTCCACTGTGCTGGCGAGTCATCCAATCGACCCACAGACCGTCGTTAACAGTTCAATTGCGCTCTTCCGCCACGGAATGTTGCGGAGTAAATGACAATCTCGTTTTCACATGGTCGCAAAACATGCGGTTGTTTCTCTCCTCCGTCAATTCCATTGCTAATTGACTTTGATTTGTGCTCTTCTGTTGTTGTAAGATTGCCATGTAGGGGAATTGAATTATCTGCTTGAAAGTCGTCAGGGCGTGATGATTCCAAAATCTCGTTCCTCCTGTGCCCCATTTGAAAGCTCCTGATCTGCTGCAGGAGTAAGCAGCGCGTGCTGCATCTGTACCAATGCATATGGGGGACCCTCAAATGATGCCAGGCTTAAACTTTGGATTGATGTGCCTCGAGATGTTTCTCGCATCGATCACTGTCAACCCACAATCCGCCAGGGTATGATGCCGGTAAGGGTCCAACCCGCTCGACTTTATCTTTATTTCAAAGGTCAAAGCTTCTCCTCCCTTCCACATTCCAATCAAGAGCTCCTTGTGGAGATCTTTTACTGGCAAAGCCCAGCGAGTCAAGAGCTGTCAAAGCAGTGACAAACCTCCTCGTCTGTGCCTGGTCCTCATATGTCTCCAAAGTAAATCACGATTTCCTCCCTATTAGGCGTACTAGATGACTGATATTGACTGTTGATTCAGGTTTTGGTAAGGGTGTGCAAGGGAGGCCGAGATTCTCGGAATAAGTTTCTCTGCAATGTAAACGTCTCGTTTCAATGAACAAGATATCAAATAGTAAGCCAGTGTTGTGTAGCAGATACATTAAAAAAATAGACTTTCGACTCTGGCCAAGAGGTCCATGCCAGTGAGAAGATCCTCCTTGTCAGAACATAATTTTCAGATCCGGAGATATAAAGGAAACCATAATGCCTTTACATTGATCGTTCACCAACCTCCATTAATTTCTTTAAGTATATGTCACTACCTCCTCGAGCTCCCTTATCTTGACGTTGACCGTCCTATAATCATATTTCTCCTTCAGATTAGATCCATCGACTAAGCATGGCTACTCCAACACAAATCCCAGAACGCCAGCCCAGCGGCTCCTGGGGCACCAAAACCTCACAAGCCCTCCTCAGTCGCATGAACAGAGTGCAACAAGCAAGTTCCCCAGGCTTCGACTTCAAATTCAAGCCGCCACATCCAAGTCTCGCTCTCCCATCCTCACCAGCACAAAACAAGAAGCCCAAGCCAAGCACCAATGAGAAAGAGGTACCATCGGGCAGCGAGGCTGCGGAAGGAGACATCAGCTTCGGCTTAGCTTTCACACATGCAGTCTCGGAACCGAAAGTGGCACCTGTACCGGTTGCGGGTGAGGTAACAAGCAAGAAGCCTCGGCCATCGTACAGTATAATGCCGGACGTCTCTAGATCAGCAAGCATGTCCAGATCGAACAGCAATCCAAAGTCTCCACGGGCGTCCAGGTCAGCCAGCGCATTGAAATCTACCAGCAAAGGACCTCTGCCAGAGCCAAAGACTCCTGATACACCAAGCACGCCAGGTTCTCCGAACAAAGACCAGGAAGACAACAGATCAGAGGCAGAATGGCCGCTCCAGAGGAGCCGATCAAGTAGCACACGGACATCGATGATCACAGCACCACCCGATATCCCACTACCAAACACACCACCTCGCAGCCATAGCCTGCGTCGCTCACACAACCACTCCCGACTCCCGTCCTCGAGTCCTCTCGACTCATTCTCCCTTGCTTTAGCTCAAAAAGAAGCAGCTTCCACTCCACCCAGCCAGGACATCACCTACCAAAATCTAGAACGAAGCACAAGCAAGAGCAAGACCATTGCTCGTCCCAACTCAGCCTTCCCACTCTCATCCACCTACAAAGACCCCTACCAAACCCATCACATCCCCACCAGCAAAGAAGCAAACGGATCTGTCACCTCCCGACCAGACTCCATGCCCCTCTTCCTCTTCGGCTCAATGCAAGCCGGTCGACTAGACTTCCACGTCCACGTCCCCGTCGACGAGGAGAAAGCAGCTGAGATATTATCTTCAGCTGAGGAGAAAGACCGAGGCAGAAGTCGAAGTCGAGGTCAAGACCAAGACTTTGATTTCGATGATAAGAGCTTGCCATCTACAACCCCTTCAAACTCAAGCTCGAATTTCAAGCAGAATCTGAATCGGGGGGATGTCCATCCTGGTGATCTTCATATCAGGAAGAACATCGATGACGGGGATGATGGGGATCTCGAGCGTGGTGAAGGTGGGATGAAGATGAGTGGGAATGAGGCGAGGGCGAAAGGATTGATTGGGCGTGTGAAGGGCTGGTTTAGAGGGGTTTGGATGTGGATGTTGCAGGGTGTTATGAGGATTAGTGAGAGGGGTGCGGGAAAGGGGTTGTTGCTTGCGGTATTGCTGGTTGCGGTTTTGACGTTTGTGTTGGGGCTGTTTGTGGGGCTGGCGGTTGGGTTTGGGTCAACGTAGGATGGTATGGGTTTCATGATCACGGCTTTGCTTTGTGTGGGGTTGCTTGCGGTTGAGAGGGTTAGGTGTCTGGCGTTAGGTTGCTGAGGGTGGGAAACGGGACTCGGGCCCGAGCTCGACGATGGGAGGTACTTTCACGCATGAAGTGATGGTTGGGACGTGGACATGAGGATTGAAGTGTGGAGTCCGGCGTTGCAGGCTGGTACTTGTGCGGATGGCATTGCGCGTTGGGAGTTGAGGAAGGGAAAAGTGAAATCGATATCTCGAGCGCTGGCTGTTGTAGCCGAAGCTCCAGTCTTATTGTTAGAGAAAAGCAACTTTAGTAGTAGTTTGTAGTTCTTAGTCTTAGTAGTATTGGAAGTCAGGTGGATAACGGAAAATAAAAAAAATAAAAGCAAGTTGACCTTGCTTGAAAAGTCTTTGTTCCAATTTGTTCCATACTCCGGCTGGCTTAATTTACCTTCCAGACCCTGAACTAGAAGGGTGGGCACATTCATTCTTCGCTGCCCCTTCCTGCCCACCGCATCCTACTCTTCGCTTGCTGTTTTGATACCAACGAACAAGGACTCATAGACAGCATTGCAGCAATGACTGTCCTTTGCACGCAAACTGAAGTGGAGTAAGCAAACCCCAACTTTCCACAGTCAAAGATGAATCTACAAAGAGAACATGAGATCAACAGGATCCAACCATCTCTAGGGACAACCCCGCGCTCTTCGGGTTGCAATACCACATGCCAACATAATGGATGGCTTGGAGAGCCAACAGAAGGTTGTTTCGATCGAGCTTTTACTCATCTACAAGCTGTCTCTTTGTCAGCATGTCATTAGAAGTCTTTGAGCTCACGACATCTCCGCCTCGGTGGCAAATTCGGAGATGTGGCGACAAGAAATAGGAAGCATGAATTTAAATTTTCTCAATTTTCTGATGGATCCTTGACGAAGTATCGAATATCTTGAATTCTTCTTAGAAAATGAGAACGTGTAAATTGTTGAGGCGCAGCTTGAATAAGTTTTCTTGTCACAAAGCTGGGAAGGCGTTTGTCCACTTTTGCCCCGATCCTTGGCAGTGGGCGATGTTCGATGATCCTTGGATGGAACTATTCTATTTGGTCATGTACATGTTCAATGTGGCTGATATGGGCTGTTGGTGTTCTTTTTCTAGACAATCTGAAACAGACTTCTCACAATGGGCTTTGGTCATCATCACAATATGGTTTGTTTACTTTCGTTCTCGCTTGCCGAAGTATTAGTCCGCTGGTATAAGTCTGGCCTTGAATAGAGTGAGGGTTCGTTAGAGGTGGCAGAGATACAATGACCAGCGTCACAGGCTCCAAGGTCTGCATCTTACATATTTCAAGACCATGAGACGAATGATCGTGCGGTTCTGCAGTCAAACCCCAGTGTAGGTTACTTTTTCTCTCTTCAATAGGGAACACGCCAGCGATCTCGTTCCATTGCCCTAGATGCTTGTCAATATATGGTGCTGTATGTCATTCATACACCTTGTATCCAAGTAGAAACCAGGCAGCTACTTTCATCGTTCCGGAATATCAATTAAAGGGGAATAAAAGTTTATGGACACTGCCCAGCACCTATCATGCGTCTCGGCTAGACATCAGTCGACTCAGCTACAATGTCGCAATTTTACAAACGACTTTAAAGTATCTTCATGTCAGTTCTTATTATACCAAGCTTCATCAGTCCTATAGAGCACGTGGACAGCAGCATCAGACAGCATCCAATATTGGCTCGAAGCAGTAAGACTAGCGTGTCGGTAGTGGGGGAGATACATATGAAATTCGACACGTCTCGTAAACATCATAGTCATAGTCAATAAACGCACTATCCCGGTCTTCAAGGCCATGGAGGATAGAACTGGGGCTATTGATTGGGATGACTTCGTCAACGCAATGTCTGGTGAGGGTATTGGATTCATTACTCGTCACAGTGGAGGCGGTTCAGCATACACCTTTGAGCCGAATGAGAAGTCGCCGTGGCATGGTCAGGGAGCAATTGGCTTCCACAAACCTCATCCTGAGCATGTCATTGATGCTATCACAGTCATAACCTATGGTAAGCGGATGACAAAGTGGTTGGATGGAATGAAATGAGCGATGCGCTTGTTGGACTTGCATGTTTGGAGGAGTTCTTCTTCTTGAGAAGTAGTTACTTTGGTTTTGCAGGCGTATTATGGATGGGGATGAGATACCAATAACTGGGGCTGTAGATTTTATCTGTGTCGTTTCAGGAATGTTGGCAGCTGGTTGGCTTGAAGAAGCTTTTCTAACTTCGTGGGACCTGGACGTCGCTGAATGTTCTTATGCGTACATCAAATTTGTACAAGGAATCAAACCAATACATTCATGCATCATGCATCATAGTCATGACGTTCTTCTCTTTCATGTGAGGTTATTGCTAACGTTGGTACGTACCGACCGAGATTGCCGAGAGGTGAAACAAAGCCAGCTCTTATGGTGCAGCCAATACTATTTAAAGCCCACAAGCAGAGTCACGAAAATAAGAGTTCACACAATTGCATAATGATCTGTTGCAGTGAATCAAATGACTGAATATAGAGACCTTACAATAGAGAAAAGACAAGGAATTCAAAACACAAACATTTCCAGACGAGGCTATCCTGCCTCGGCATAATGTTGCCATATTAGTCACAAGCGAGACACCAAATTCTCGAGCCTGAGGCAGAAGTAAGGCTAGCCAAATCTGCCGACACAGCCTCGAACTGGAGAGGCTGCACGAACAGCCTTGCAAAACACGACAACCCTTCTCATCTCCACCACAACAACTTGCCATTCAATCATCACGAAAAGTGCATCGTCGCAATCAGCGCTATTACTTGTCTATCCGCCATCCCCAATTACCTGTCGTTGAGTCGGATTGTGTCGGCCTTGCGACATGGAGCCTTCTTCGAAGAAACGTCGACTCGCCCCGAAATTGGCAGAACAATCTCATGAACAGGTAATTCCTCGTCTTTAGGGATTTCATATCATTCAGACTGACGAAGTCAATAGCCGCAGCCGGTTCGATTTGACTACAAAGCCATGCCTCCTCCACAAGATGTCGTACCTCCTCCTGAGCGGAAAGACTTCGAGTCCTTCGCGCGTCACCTCCAAGATGCAGCGATGCTCATCTATGCACAAGCCAATCAATCTCCATATACAAGCGTCTCGGTCCTACTGCTACGATGGGAAGATGATTTGAGCGTTGATCAGGATCTGCAGCAACTTCAAAAGCTCTTCCGCGAACGCTTCAACTACCGAACCGAGTCGTGGTGCATACCCAGCTGTCCAAACCCAAGCATGAAACTCACCATGCAGATGGCACAACACCTTGAATATGCGAGACCTGATCATTTGTGGATCGTATACTACGTTGGTTATGGATTTATGGGTTCAGATCATAATTTATACTGGGCCTGGTAAGGCTACACGCAACAGCCTTACGACCTATACTGATGTTATGATAGCAATCCTCGAGAGGATTCCTCCAAACTTAAATGGGATGGTGTCAGATGCCTCCTCGAAGATGCTCAGTCCGATATCCTCCTTCTACTCGACACTTGCGCAGTTGCCGATGCCCCTACCGCCGGAAGCCATGGCATCAAACAGGCTATTGCTGCATACAGCCCCGATCAGATCGGCAAGGAGCCAGGAGCACGCTCATTTACATTCAATCTCATCGAAGCCTTGAGCAGACTCGGTAGTGGTCGCGCTTTTAGCACACAACGTTTGCACGAGGAGATCATATCCATGCAGCATAACAAGTTCTTACAAACCTCTGGTCTGACAAATGGCTCGAGTAAACCTCCACCAGGCCGAGAAAGAATGCCTGTTGTCTTCTCGTTGACTCCAGGTGCAATGCAAAGCATCACAATCTCGCCAATTAGCCAACAACCACCCGGCGGCTCTCTCATTCCTTCGCCTTTGGGCTCTCCTGACAACGATCTATTACCCTCAAGAAGCCTTCACAACGAGCAGCAATTGCTTAAGATTAGCTCGAATGCTGATCTTACATTCGAGGAGATGAGAGCTTTGGTCTGCACAACCTTTCTTGGTGAGCCAAGTCAGGAAATGGCGTCCTTCAAGCAGTGGCTTCTCAACACCCCGATCGCTGCAGCAAAGATTGCTGTTGAGGGTATGTTCCATGGACCACCAACTGTGCTCTTGGTCTCTATGCCGATAGCAATTTGGAATGTAGTTGCCGCAGACCGTACATGTGCTTTTCTGGGTTACGTCAATTCTCACAACATGACAACCGAATACCAAAGACTCATCGGCGGCATCTCGCCTATTGCGAAGACCGCAACTTTTAAGGAGCTCGAGGATGGCAAGATTCTACTCGAAGCCCGTCAGGCTGCTACCTCAACTCCTCTCATGAATCGTCATGAACCTCGCCCAGAGTCGATGCAACAAGACCCAATGCGCCAAAGCATGGGGCAAAATGATATCCCGATGGGCACGCCCAATCCGGTCCCTCAGGTCGTATTCCAGAACGTGGATCAACCTGTCATCCCAGAACACAAGGACGAGGTTGAAGACTCAGTCGAGATGCACGAGGCCGCAGAACAACTAAAGGCACTGAGCCACGTACGACACTTGAGTCATGATCATGCCAATAGTGAGCGAAATCAATCACATATACCTTCTGAAGATTCTCCTGGGTTGCGAAGTGCTCGAGAGGAGTCTGCATCATCACAAGATCAGAATGAATCTGGTGCGGAAGACCAAATGTACAACTCAGAGTACAATTCGCCTCGACCAAAACCTCGGAGATCCATCCAGAAACAAGGCCCTAAACAAGACACTCGATGCTCTTTGTGCAGTCATGCGCCTTTCAAGGACTCTTCCTCCCTCCGAAAGCACATTGCTGCCGCTCATACCCGACCATTCCCATGCGCCTTCTCTTTCGCTGGCTGTACCAGTACATTTGGTTCGAAGAACGAATGGAAACGCCACATTGCCTCACAGCATCTCTGTCTCACATATTACCGCTGCTCGTCATGCCCCCAAAGTACGGTCGAGGGCAAGGGCAATGAGTTTAATCGCAAGGATCTCTTCACACAGCATCTCCGTCGGATGCATGCTCCTTTCGCTATCAAGAAGGCTATTGCAAAGGGTGATAGTAAGCTACAACTAGAGTGGGAGACACATGTCAAGGATATGCAAACCAGCTGTTTAGTCACTCGACGACAACCACCGCAACGATCTGCATGCCCTAAACCCGACTGCTCCAATGTATTCGAGGGTACCGGAAGCTGGGACGACTGGACCGAGCATGTTGGCCGACATATGGAGAAGGGCGAGGCTGGCAGACTTGGCGTAGACAAGTTGCTTGCAAGATGGGCTCTTGAACAAGGCATCATCGAGCGCAAAGAAGACGGGGAGTTGAGATTAGTAGGCACGGAGAGAGAAAGTGGTTCTGGAGCTGGATACTACAGTGACGGCAATGGCAACGTGGCACCAAAGCGTGAAGTGGGCGATGATACCAAAGACGAAGGAGACAGCATGCTACTCGACAGTTGACAATTGCTGCAACAGGCGATCGACGGGTAATTTGACATTGGTGGATTTCTACGGGGTGTTGCGGGGCCGGAGTACAAATATTGCGTTTTCCCATCTCGGCGTCCGATGTATAATGCTTCTGTCTTTCATTTTTTGATTGTTTATTCTGCGATTTTCTGATGTCTTTGGTTTGGATGGGTGGTTGGGTATGGAATGGAATGGAGTCTAGCACTGCGTTTCCTTCTTACCTAGCTTTCTTCTTTGGTGGGTGGATGGTTAGGATAGTAGGCACCTAGCTGCCTTTGAAAACTTTGAGGTAGAGGTAGGGAGGGGTGGAGAACTGTGCAACGAATGAAGAATTGAGATATTGATGATACTATAACCCAGCTGTTTTCGTTCGGTTGTTCGCCAGTTGCAGCAGATCTGAAAGTGATGGATTTCTCGCTCTTGGTACACGATTCTCTTCCTTTTCCCAACTTCTTCCTCGAACTTGCCGATCATTCCAACCTACCCGATCCCAAGAAGTCTTACCTGATGACGATATCTTTGCGCCTTCTACCTCCACCTGAATCCTACCCGGTCCCCCCTTTTTTTCCCCAATGCTTGAAGTTCCACGAATTGGATTCTTCAAGCCCACTCGCTCCTCTTTGCGGATCTATCTCCTGTCCGATCTACTACTCCCCGCCAAGAGATGAGATACATTTACCCAACAATTAACATATTGTCTACCTAATAGAGTACAGTAACATCAATTCCCTGGACATAAACCCTTGGAGTGCCTCACGGTTGATAGGCGCCCCTTAATCGTGTTACTATCGTCGGAAAAGGTATGCTAAAACGACGATCCCATCCCAGGGCGCGGGAGATCGACATACCGAATTGAGGGACAATCGGACTAAACCCAGCTACTCAATCTAGGCGACGAGAAAATTTAGAGAGCCATCCGGTTGGGCATTGATGCATATTGGCGTTGGCGTTGCTGGTAGTCATTGATGGAATCCAGCAGAGGAGTACTAGCTGGTATACTGTACCTTACCCCAGACTGAAGAGCCGAGAACTCGTGTCGGAATTTGCCTTCAGATCTAGGTTCGTTGAGGGGAAGAGATTGACATTTCGACCCCGGTCTGGTTGGTTCAGTCTGGTTTGTGTCGTGGCTGGCTGGCTGGAGTCGATTTTAGGTTGGTGATTGAACGTCTGGCTAGGGTAGGGTTGGATTGGGTTACTGTACTCGGTATTCGGTAGTTGGGTTTTTGGCTTTGGAGTTCGGATTTTGGGTTGTGCTGGGAACTTGGGACTTGACAACCTTGATGGTGATAGGAGCCTGCTGACGAGCTATTGCTAGTTGTTTTGGTCGTAGATCTGCTTGGGCGGAGAAGAGAATTCCGGAATAGATATTCTGGAACTCAATCGGACGGGTCACGTTTGAGTAACTATGGTTGATAGGAGTTTGGCTTCGATAGTTTGAAAGTATACAGTAAGACCGAGACTGAGTTCGGCATCTGAATGCTGGAGCATAATCGTTGGAGGTAGAGGGATCCTGGTTTCGATGGTACTGGAAATATCTCTACATGCCGAAAGTTTCCTTCACGGAGGTAAGGTTCGGTATTTGAAATGACGATGACTGGAACCTAGCTGCTGGACTCTTGAATTTAGCAAAAAAGTATGTGAAGATGTACACGTTGGCTAAATGTTTCGAATCTGAGCCATGTGTTATTTTGGAAGTAAAGAAGGATCACTGATGACTTTTTTCCTGGGTAGCGAAGGTTTGCTCTTCGATTCTGAGACGTGATAGTGTGATAGTTTTTGGGAGTTTAGCCTGCTTGCTGGAACTGTCGGGGCTCCCAGATTCCAGACAGCGGGCTTAAAGCATGGCATATATACTTTTAAACGGCTTTGAGATGAGTTATACGGCATTCTCTGGCATTGACTTATGGTTCGTATGTATAACTTGCGCTCAGGAGTGTGGTCCTGAGAAGATTCGCTGATATGATGGTTCCAGCTTATTCAATTTTGCTTTACCAAAATGCCTGGCATTCCGGACTTAGTATGGTGGCACAAGATAAATTATACCAGCTCTTAATATGAATACTTGCTGAGATAAAAGAGTAAAGGATATTCGAGACGATTTTGTGACCGCAAAAACCAGACCCATATCCCCACGAAATACTACGCTATTCGGGATGCACGGGAGAAATACAATCACGGACATCTGAGGTGTATGACCATATATATTTTGAGTGAGACACAGACGTGGATGTTGATTGCACCAAGATAAAGGTAATTCAGAGCGCTTTAGGCAGAGACGGTACCAAGTTAATACAGTCGAGGAACTGGATAAGCGAGACGAACAGCTCGCGCTTTGAGCTTGTTCCCCTCTCATTGCGACTTGCAACGAAAGAGTCTTGCTCTTGTATAAGTAGCAGTCAGTGGCTCTCTTGTGCAATGAAAGTCTAGTTGATGGTGCTGTTGGGATGGAAAGGGGGAAATCGCTTAAGTTTGTTGTTTTGTTTACGCGAGGTAGAGTGGGGCTAGAAAAATTATAGACTCCGTCGAACGCACGTCTTGATGAGTTCATGAAAGTAAGTAAAAGATGTATTGATACATTGTCTACGAGGAGCCTTTTCGCCAGCCGGGAAAAATAAGGAGTAGGTAGCGAAGTCCTCACTGATTAATAGCGAGAGGTCGAAAACCCGTATCACAAGCTTTAAAAAAGGCAGCCCTGGCAACAGCTTTACCAGTAAAGCTCCTCAACTGAGGATCTTCTCTTAGATCAACGAAAGACAGTCAAGATTTGTGCTTCAATATTGATCTTTCACCAAACAAATTGTCCCTTTTTTTCGTATGACTAACAGCGAGTGAGGTAGTCACGGATGAAAGTGACAGCTCAACATTCCCCCACTTGGACCCGAACCTGTCAGAGGATATTCAAGCTACGGAGCTATCTCCGTAACTCTGCAAAAGAACCGCTGTCCCCGGCCATAAATTTCCGAACTTCAAACTCAAAAGCTACCAGTAACCCGTTTTACTCAGCTGAATCAATCCATCCAGTCCAAAATTGTATCACTGTCTCACTGCGCTCTTGATCATGTAGCTAATAAGTCGAGATATGATGCATTTCATTCCCACGAACCGAGTACAAGTGACACAAGACGACACGTGGCGAGAAAAGACATGGCGCACAGCGGATTGGGGTTTCGCGGATCCGGGGGGAAGACTTAGCGAGAGGGCTGTGATGTGAGACATTGAGCGGTATGGGAAGACTAAGAGAAATTTGACATAGCTGGCTTTCCGCTATGGACTTGTCTAGCAGTGAAAAAGGGCTCAGTGACGAATGTGTAGGATCATCGAAGACTTTGCTCATTCATGATTCGCCAAGTGTATGGTAGAGTATGATTTAGGCAAGGGGAGTCTTGTCTATGATCGATAAAGAGGCGAGAATAAGCCAGCACGAACGCAAAGAAATGACAAGTATAAGCACGGATTCTACCGCATTTAGTGTATTGTGCCCTGCCGAAGAATAGGCCACTGGCCAGCCTTATCCGTAATCCCTCCCAAGCTGAATACCTGGAATTCCTCACATCTCCAGCCCAACCCCAGTCCCGGAAGCGATCAATCGATTCCGATCTGATGCTTTCCAGCTGGCATCTCTTTTCTAGTGCAATTTAATGCCGTCCTTGACTTGCAAAGCAAGAATTACCGCAGAGAAAAACAAGCACATTCTCCACGCGAGCACGGGAAAGAAAGACATTGTCTCGTTTTCGACTCTAGGGCGTTTTGTTCCCTCGATCCCGCGCGCCACAAAGTCTCGCATCACATTGATAGACGCTAGAACGTTGGTAGATGGACTACCAGACTTGCTCGCTGGGCCGCGATGTATAGAGAGGAAGCTGATGGGACATGTTTCGTGCACATCGCGTGTGTGGCGCCCATGATCTGGAGGACCGCCAGGACGACTACCGAGATATGGACTGTAATGTTTGGAAGCTGTGGAGAGTCAAGTCATGAAAGGGACGACTCTAGACGGTAAGGGTCGGTTCGAAAGCTTGTCGCTGTGAGATACTTCGAAGCTCGGAATAAACAAATTTTTTGTCATTTTTCTTGTGTACTCACCGTCCCTTTGTGTTTCTACGCACGTTTTGACCGCGTGGACTCGTCACCGTTTATTTACTTTTCGCGGCGTGGCTCCTGGTCCAGTCCAGCTTTCGTGCAACTGCCAGCTAAATTTGGACGACGAGCCCTCATAAGCAGTATCGTGCAAAATCGTGCCAAGATCAGAGAGATCGAGGGTATCGAGATATTCGGAGTGAATCGTAGACTCAAACCCGGTTCATATCTCCTCAAACCAGCCAACGTATGAGTTGGTACGCCCAAAAATGCATGATAGACAAGTGCAAGAACTCCGAATGCTCGGGTCCTTCCCTTCCTTCAAGCCCTCGCCTCACTTGCTGTTGTAACAGAATGTTCCAATAAGAGCCTCGCAGTACGCGTACTACTATACATCTGTACAATCTGCATGCATCTACCCCCTCAGACCGTCATATCATATCAGATCCCAAGATAGTGGACGAGCCGTTGCGCTACATATCATGTAACACGAGAAGCAAGGTAAATCGTACGATCATGTCTGCGTGCAGTTTCTTTTGTGAGCTTGATTTGGATGAGAGAGGGACACAAAACAAGGAATTGGGATGGGGGGTTTTGCCCTTTGCTGTGAGGTGGCGTTGGGGGGCTTACACGTGGTGGCGGAGAGAGAGGCGGAAAGGGTTTGTCTGGTAAGGAGTGACGGGGAGACGGAAGCTGGCGCGCTGGACATGTGGGTGAAATGGTGTTGGTGGGAAAAAGAAAGTCGATTGTGATGCTTGTGCGACGGGGGCGCTTGAGGCCGTTGAGACCTAGAAATGTGAGCTGTGAAAAGGATGCCGAGGGTGGCGGATGGCAGCGAATCAGGGTGTTGGTGGCGCCTTTTGTGAGGGAAAAAGCAAAATGGTACGTCGACATACTGTACATATGAGATGTGATGAGATGGAACGACAGCGCTTTCGGCGGTAGGTCCGCTGTGAAGGGGATATCCAGAGACCTGCTGTGCATAGAGCACAGCTGAAGTCATAGTGACATATGAGACTTGCAAGTGGCCAGATCAAGAAAGACCGGCCATTTCTTATTGCTCGGAACAAGACGAGAACTTCGCTCTCTTTGACTTGCAAGAAAAAAGGAAAGAAGATCTGCCGGACCCTTACGGCAAAAAGCAGTGATGAGAAACTGATAGACCAGAAAAGCCGTTTGAAGGCACCTCAGCAAAAAGTAAACATCACCACTTACAGTCCCTGGACAGAATCCGGAAGCCTTCACAAGCGAACACTTCAGAACATGGCAACAAGCCGCCCATGACGGCCCGAGACGAGCACACTTGATCATCTCGTTAGATTGCGAATTATGTCTCAGACTCGGCAGATAGAAAAAATATCATAAGCGAGTCACAGCACACACATGAGAGATATACGATCTGTGTCCGAGGTTCTTGCCACGGGACGGGCCAGAGCGAAATATGCCGATTAAAAAGCAAATAGAGGGAATGGACTAGTGAAAGAGGCGCTGAAGAAGGGTATGATTTGCCTTGATGGCGTGAAATAAGGTCGTGGATTGAAGACGCCTCTTTCGACACCGTATGTTACAGCACATGAAATGTACATGAGGCTTTGGCCTCGTGACTAAGTGATGATATCTGCCCTGCATGATCCGTTCTCGTGAACGATAGGAAAGGAGGTATTTACCTTACCGCCTTTGTTCGGCCGAACCCGTTGTACGGCATAATGTTATGTTGGGTGCGGTCTGGAACGAGTAATGTCCACTCATCCATTACCCTTTGCGAGCGAGAACGGACTCACGGAGAGGGGTTGAAATGTTGGAGAGAAGGGCCGCTTCTTATTTTCCACGACATGAAGTGAAGCACGGAAACTGGTTTCGTTTCGAAAATCTCCATCTTGGCACGCCATCTTAAACATTCATCCTGACTTGACGGTCCTCAGAGTTCTCGGATACTCGTTTTCTAAAGGAGTGAAGTGAGCAGGCAATACTCGATGCCATGCCTGTCCATAGCCGATGCGATCCAGCATTGTCCTGTGCTGTGGATCCAAGACATCCATACATCCATCCAAGCGTCTTCCGTTCATCAGTAACGACGAAAATCGAAAGGACGATCCAAAGATGTCCATGACCTGGTCACCACCTCTTTCTTCTTCCCTGTCCTGTCTGTAGGCCCGATACACAGTACATGTACATGGCCAGGTAGGGCATAGCAGAGAGCATGGCAGCGGCACGGTCCTTGAAAGCTCAGGTTCAGATCGGGCTGGATGATTGGGTAGCAACGGTCTCCAGGCTTCGTATCCCTACTGAAACAGAGCGATATCTGCATCGGAGTATATTATTCGTGGACCCTGCTTGTCTGGCTCCTGGCAGCCAGTTAGCCAGTCAGTCGGCCATCCAGGAGTGAGGGAGGGGCGCGCGGGCGGGCGCGGGGACGCTGCCTAACTTGGTAAGATATTGTAAATCCGTATCGGTTGTGCTGTGAGTGGTTGTCGGGAGGGTCTAATATGTTTCACCGAGGTGATATATCGCGCAGGAAGGAATCGAAAAAAGGTTCATGTACGGGGCTTTCAAGCAGGGGAATTGGTGAACCTTAGCAGTACAGTATGTCAAAGGGTTGCGTGATTGATTTGACGATTGATGTGAGATGAGATGAATGGCCGAGATGATGGTGGGATGCCATGGGTGGATAAATGGGTGAGATCGCCAGATCGATTGTTTATTGCTTTAATTGGAGATGTGAGATTGGAGATCGGTATCTACTTCGTACATGGCCTAAATAATGTTAATTAATTGCCTGTGCGCTTTGCCACACTCTTACTAGTTGAGGAAAAGAGACGCTGCCGGATTAAAAAATGATTCGCTGTAACCCCCAGATTTTATGGAAATGTCTAGAAGCAGCACAGACACCAAAATAACATTATTTAGGCCATGTACGAAGTAGATTGAGTAGCCCCACAGTGGGGTGCTTCAAGGAGGGTAACATCGAGGAGAAGCCAGCGTTCAGGGTGAGGTGTTGCCCGTGGGGCTGCGATGTGGAGAAAGTGCTCTGTCTGACCTTCAGGTGAGGCTTTTCATGTTCTACTTTGGGATCGACTAAGTTCAGACAGTATGAATCGAGACTGGCTCGAAGGCTAGAAATGGCACCCTTGATGCACGCGCTACTTCTGTAGCTCAATCTTGAGGAAGAAGTCATATGTGTTTGATCTTCTATCATTGAAGTTAGAAGAGTCCTGGAGGGACTGTGCGGCGTAATGACCATTGTAGTACAATTAAGAGCAGAATTCAAGGCAGAGGCGAAAAGAGCAGCGAGTTCGCAGCTCTTTGCAGGAAATACGCTCCGAAATGACAAAGGTTTGGTAGTGGTACTGTAGGACAAGCGAGCATGGACATATGCATGCATATATGCGGGTATGTTTCCGTTGAATCTGAGATTGCTCTTCTTGTTGTTAGACAACTTGTGGTTCCGATGCGAAATATACTCCAGGATGGGTATAAGAGAGCAGGGAGCCAAAGTCGATCAAACAGTGGGAATTCCTCGAAAAGGGTTGCGAGATGGTGTGAGGTGATGCAAAGTTTACTTTTCATCCCTGGACGTTCTGGTGGCGATCTCAAGATCGTTTTAATACCAAGAGGAACTGGACAAGGGTTCGAGAAGGACTTTTGATGAATTTGATTTAGAGGAAGATGCGGTATGCGCTTCGTTATCAGATCTCTGATTTTATTTGGGGGCTGTGTGGGCCTGGTATGAAGTGACAGCGGAGTATTTTGCAAAGTCAAAATAATACTTCGTACATGGCGCATTTAATGTAGATTTCACGTCAATGCGCACTAGATACTTGGCAATGCTGCTTTTACAAAAACCCCTAGTATTTTGTATGGCCACCTTCAGCTAAAATCACTTCAATACA
>Ga0207886_10136_pt1 | contig 41432 bp, 46 predicted proteins | sample LinPmetageLP35_FD_184048 | JGI IMG/M metagenome (GOLD analysis project Ga0207886, IMG submission 184048) | Marine viral communities from the Pacific Ocean - LP-35 (SPAdes) | ecosystem: Environmental > Aquatic > Marine > Oceanic | place: Pacific Ocean | collected 2009-08-31 | reverse complement strand
GCCACTTCCAAGAAGGCGGAGCTGTTGCTATGCCACGTGGGAGGCCATTTATGCAGAAGGCGAGCCCGAAGCCGGCGAAGGAGACCGATCCGCAGCTAGCAGCCGCCGAGGCCGAAAAGCAAGCGTTAAAGGACGCTATGCTACTGGTGTTTACGGAGAAGCGAACCACCACCTGCTTCCTTTGCTTAGGGGAGCAGAGTTTGCCATTCGAAAAGCGCACCTACAAGTTTGCCAGTCCAGGAGACTTGACGAAGCACTTCAAGCGGAAGCATCTGGCCCACATCAAAGAAGGGGATCGGCTCCAATGTAAGGTCTGTCGAATGGGGCTGGAGCACAAGGAGCATCTCCAGAATCACGCAGAGAGCATCCACGGAACTGTGTCCTAACACTTTGATGATAGTACCAAGAGCGCAGAGCCGCACGGCTCCACGTATTTCTTTTTTCTCTCCTTCCTCTTTTTCCCTTCTGTTATTAGGTATTTGGGTAGGTATTGGCGGTGGTATTGTGTAACTTTTGATGCGTATCTATTACTTGTCCGCTTTCTTGGCTATTAAGAAAGCCCAGATGTCCGGCCTTGGATCTCTATAATTCTCTCTTCTCATCTTTATATGCTCTCATATTCAATAATCATGCAGTCGTGTGAAGAATAGGTTTAGCGAGCCAAAGTAATCTGTGCTAAATAAGGGCGTGGATAAAGTATTTTGCTAGGCTCTATCAATATTGCCGTGTATCTAAAATACACAGCCACTCTACTTACTATCTCTGCGAACGACGGTTGCCGTGATACATAGTCCCTGGACCTGTACGTATAGCCGCTTACAATATCGGCTTCCCCTCCAAACTCGCTAGAAGACTCTTGCCCCATTTACCATAAGGGGCTAAGCGTGATATCATGTGATCAGCAAGCGCCAAGCATGTCATGATACGCCCCGTATTCAGTACAGTATGTATTGTAAGCGCTGCTGACCGAAAGAATAAACTTGAAGCTTCTAGGAGATCATAAGAATAGTATATAAAACTCACCTCCCCCGAGCCCCTCTGTATCAAAGCTATAAAAATATATGAGAATAATTATTCGAACATAGAGATATCGAAGCCTCTAAAAGTCTTCTGATACAGATCTATCACATCACGTTTCTATACTAGTTGTATCGCACACCGAAGAAGAAAAATCTCTGTAATAAGTTAATAGTTACAAATGCACATGGTCGGACGTGACGTTGACTGTAGTCAAATCAAATCAAAGAAATCTGCAAAGAAATCAGTCTGACTCCCACCATAACCAGCAGAAGAAGGAGGAGCATTGACATCGGCACCAGCAGCCACGAGCGTCTCCACAATCGCTCTATAGCCCCTCTCTACAGCTGCTTGCAAGGCAGTCCGACGCCCACCATAAACATCAAAAGAAGGAGCATTGACATCGGCACCAGCAGCCACGAGCGTCTCCACAATCGCTTCATGGCCCCTCTCTGCAGCTGCTTGCAAGGCAGTCCGACCATAATAAACACCAGAAGGAGGAGCATTGACATCGGCACCAGCAGCCACGAGCGTCTCCACAATCGCTCTATAGCCCCTCTCTACAGCTGCTTGCAAGGCAGTCTGACGCCCACTATAACCAGGAGGAGCATTGACATCGGCACCAGCAGCCACGAGCGTCTCCACAATCGCTTCATGGCCCCTCTCTACAGCTGCTTGCAAGGCAGTCTGACCATAACCAGGAGGAGCATTGACATCGGCACCAGCAGCCACGAGCGTCTCCACAATCGCTTCATGGCCCCTCTCTGCAGCTGCTTGCAAGGCAGTCCGACCATAATAACCACCAGAAGGAGGAGCATTGACATCGGCACCAGCAGCCACGAGCTTCTCCACAATCGCTTCATGGCCCCTCTTGCAGCTGGTTGTAGGTCCGAGCTCTTTGGCTTACAGCCAGCAACTAGGAACACATCTACTACTGCTTCGTGGCCCCGCTTTATAGCTGCTCGTAGTGCTGTCCCGTATTGATTCCGGCTGTCTATAGAAGTAGATGATGGCTTTGACCTGCCAGCACTATCAGCGCCTGCGGCTAGCAGCCTCGCCACGACTGCGCTGTGCCCGTTCGTAGCAGCCAGGTATAGTGCAGTCCTTTGATAATTGTCTAGTGTATCCACGTCTACATTGAGATTCACTAGTCGGTCCACTAGTAAGCGTACAATTCCTTCATGGCCGGAACTGGAGATGTCATGTAGCAATGTGCTACCATTCTTATTTCTCTCGATAATGCTAGCACTAGCACTATGGCCCATAAGAGTCAGAAAAATGGCTTCATTCCCCGTCATGGCTGCATGGTAAAGAGCCGTTGTGTTGTTGTCATCCCTAGCATCAACATCGACGCCCGCATTTAATAAGACTTGTATCATCTCCAAGTTCTCGTTTAGCGTAGCGATATGTAATGATGTTTGCCCTGTGTCATTTCTCTCCGCGATGTCTGCTCCATTCTGTAGCAATTTCATCACTATTGAGATATTACCACTCTGCACAGCTTTCATAAAGCTCAGACGTTCTGTCGAAGCCTTCTGTTCCTTCAGGCACTTCTCATAGACCGCCTGAACCTCACCCTGCACATCCTGTTGTTCTGTGATGTTCTTGCCTTCATGCGCGTTGTGTATATGCTTCAAAAGATTGTCCCTTCGCGAGGCGCCTTTGAAAAGGCAGTCGGGCCATTTACAATAGAATTTCCTATCGACCCGTCCGCCGTGTTTGGCCTTGTGCCGATCAAGGTCGTTTCGTAAAGCAAATCCTACCGAGCAGTGACTACAACGGTATGGTTTCGTGTGGGTTTTACGATGGCGACTGAAGAAGCTGTAAGCCTAGCCGACAAAGTTCGAAATAGACCGGGGCAATACGAGACAAACTCGCAATCTGTATATCAACAAAAGCTGACTTTTCATTCTCCAGTCTCGTCGATGAAATCAACCACAAAATCGTAACCGAACAAGGCATCGTGCCCACCTCCTCCGCCATCCTCGGCCCCTTCTGGTCTCCTTCCGCGATCTCGGCGCCAGCGTCGTCCAAGACATGCCCTCGGACGGCGAACTCACACTCTTTCACGGCGTAATCAAAGACGCAGAGACAAACAAGGGCATCCCCAACGCCGTCTTCGACATGTGGCAAGCCAGCACCAACGGCAAATACGACGTCTTCGACCCGGAGAACCAATCGCGCCACAACCTGCGAGGCAAGTTCCGCACAGACAAGGACGGCAAGTTCTGGTTCTACTGCCTCAAGCCTACAGAGTACGCCATCGATACTTCTGGACCTTCCGCCGATCTCCTCAAGATGATGGGCCGTCACCCAAATCGTCCCGCGCATATCCATATGATGGTCACTCACGACGATTATATCGGCGTCACGGCTCAACTATACCCCAATGATGACCCATGGTTGGAGACCGACACAGTCTGCGCCGTCAAGGACGACTTGCTCTTAGATTTCAAGCCAGCAGCCAAAGACGATCCACTAAAGGCCAAACTCGACGTCGAGTATGACGTGCGTCTTTTGTCGAAGAAGTACAAGCCCGATTCTAGCATGTTGATGGCCAACGCTGCAGGGGATAGGAAAGAGGCGCCGCTAGCAACGGCTAACCTTTGAGTTGGATCTGGGAGATGAGTATAAACGATTCGATGCATTTACAATTTGGGATGGCGCGGGAGTTTGTTCGTGTATATATGTTTTATTACTGGCAAGGCAGGCTGTTTGCGTTTAACAACTTTAGCTGAGATGAAGATGCTCTCACAATGCAAAAATAGTGGATTCACATCATACCTTATCGCACCTGATATGACTCTTTGCAAAACTCTTGGGGAAACGGCCTAGTTTACTGGTTGCCTGGGTATCTTTTGTAACTAACTGCCCTCATCCTTTCTTGTACTCTCAAGCATCACCAGTAGTTTCCTCACCAATACCTTCAACTCTCCCATCTCTTCCCTGAGCAGCCCCATCTCGGTCTTCATGCCCGCCATCTCAACACGCAGATCTTGTTCTTTCGTCAGAGATTGATCCTCATGAGCCTCCTTTTCTTCGTCTCTAATTGGTGAAGTCTCAATATTCGTGCCTTCGTGCTCGTGGACATCCGTCTGCGGTTGAGTACCAACGGTTTCACCATCGATGTCAGTAGCATATTGCACACCGGGGATTGCGCTTTGCTGTGGGATATCTTCTTCAACGGGTTGATTCCCCGATGAGGGAATATCGGGCTTTCTTTGAATTTCCTCCTGTACGATCTCGGACTTTTCGGTGTCGATGATCTCTCTAGCAATGCTGTAGTTGTCTTTCTCCAACGCTGTTCGTGAAGGTAGAGACTCTTTGCTTTCGTGTATCGTAGCTGTGGTCAGTCAAAGTCAGCATGATTCCGGCCACTGACACTCAACCGTATCAGGGGGCTGATCGCGGGCACTTGGTGAATAGTCCAGGAAGGGTACATGTTTACTTCTCCTTTTGCTCTGAGCCAATAGAGAAAAAGGTTTGAAGGAAATATTTCGGGAGAACCTACTATCGGCTGCTACCACCTCTAGATTCTTGGCCATATCATTCAACCCCTCACCAAAGCTTGGTGGACCTATGGCACTCTGAGCCATCGTTTGTTCGAGCTTCCTAGCAGCATCATTCAACCGCATTATCTCATCTCGATAGCTATTGACATATAGTGCTTTTCCGCGGAATAATATTCTCCACTTTCCCGTGCGGACGATGCGGAAGAATGCGATCTGAAGCTGGAATATCAGCTTGTATATAGAAGTGAGCACTTGCATCAGCGCCGAGAAAGTTCCGTCGGCGTCATTCAGTTGTCGCGCCACTTTCACTAGAAAGTCTTCGTGGTCTGAGATGACTTTTGTCATCGAAATGTGGACAAATATGAGCCTGTTGCCCATGGACATATCTAGATCTAGGGTTGCCTGCCTGGTGTCAGAATCTATTACAAACGTATTTCACTACATTTGGTATCCTCACCTGAAGAATCCTATAGAAACCAACCCACGGAAGTTGTCTATAAATATACCACTCGTCCATCTCATTGCCTTCCGCGACTCTCCTTGATATCTCCGTTTGAGCAGCCAAAATATTGGATTTCTGCTGTTTCGAAGATGTTTTGCGATTCAGGAAGCCCCCAAAACGATTTCCTGGTTGAGTATCACTGGAATTCGCAACTTCCCAAGCAAGAAGCGTCTGCTCAAACGTGAGCCCGGGAGGCAGGTCCCCAACTTCGCCAAAACGAGCAAATTCTTGTCGGTCATCTTCCGAAAGATTGGAGAATGCGGTTTTCCAAAGACTTCCGTACTGGGAATCAGTTCGGGTAGTACCAGCGGTCACAGCCTCGATAAGGTCTTTCGAACCGTGAGCTAGAGCTGCCTGCAATGGATTGCACAGCAAACCACCCCGGATATTTACATCTGCGCCGGCATCAAGAAGTAACGAGCAGATGGTTGTGTGGCCGCCGGCGGCGGCGGCTTGTAAAGCAGTGTCGAATATCCCCGCTTGCGTATTCACCAGAGGGCGTTTCTCGAGGAGCTTGGAAACCGTTTTCTCGTTGCCACTGTATGATGCGACTTGCAGGCAAGTTCCAAAATATCCTCCGACGGCATCAACGTCCCAGCCATCATCGATCATATCCCTTGCGACGACCCAAAACCCCAGGATCATTGCATAATATAGCTGTGAGTCAGAGGCGCGTGGCACAAGAGTTTTGATGTATGTGTTCTTCTTTTTCTGGCCGTGGTCTGGGTTGTGCAGAGCTAGCCAGTTCTCGAAGGCTCTCTGATTCTCTAGACTCAGCAAGGATCGAATTGATGCCCTGATGGCATCGGGCAAATGGCCTAGTGTGCCCTGTTCGTCACCCACTGTGATTTTGTTCACTCTCCTGATTGCGAGCTTGGCATGCCGGAACCAGAATTCTGCGCTGTAGAGGATAAGCGATTGTTGATCAATGTTCGGCCAGGTACCGATTGTGACATTGTTAGTTGACAGAAGATAGGATATACTCTCGGTCGAGACTCTTATATTCTGAGAGATTCTTGCGACATTATACGCATCTTCTAGCAGATTTTCCGGATCCACTTTGCCTTCAGAGTCTTTCAACAAAGTCTCAACTTTGCCTGAGAGCTTCAAGGCGAGAAAGTCGCTCACAGTTGAGTGTGATATCTCAATAGTCCTGGGTTCTTCTTCTGAGACGAAGACGAAGCTTCGACAAACCTTCAAAATACTCTGATCTGATGGTTTGTGGTGTTCTGCACTGCCGTCGTAGTGTTCGTCGGCTAGGCAGAGGATCTCGTAAAGGTGCAATGGGCGTGCAGCAACGAAGATCCAGCCCAATACTTTCTCTGCCTTTCTCATTGCCGCAGTTTTTTTATCAATGTCGGAAGGTAAATGCTTCTTATAGAGCTTCTCGTAAGCCTCAGCCATCTGTCTGAGGACGCCTCGATTCGGTCTTTCCTTGATGTGATCCAGGTTCTCCTGAATGGCAGTTTCATCCTCTTCGTCCCTCGGATCCAGCAAAAACTTGAGAGTCAATTCCGCCCATTTGAACCTTCATCAAATTAGATTTGATACTCATAGAATATGGTCATGACACTTACATGCATTTTGCCTTCTCTAAGAGGACATCCAGGATATCGCCCCGTAATTGGTCTGTCAAGATAGATGGACGAAGAACATCGAATTTCTCAATCTCGCCCTTGATGAAGTTTTTAATATCCTCAATGTTATCGTTCAAGCCAATGGTTCTGCTGTGAAGCTGAAGATAAGTGCTGACTGGGACCACCAACTGTGACGAGAGGAAAAGTTTCAGGTTACTGTTCTGTTGATCGAGGGTCTTCAGCGCGCTGAGGAGCTCGAGATAATCTGGGCATTCATCCAGGGCATCAATGATAATCGTTGTTGAGTCGCGACTCGCAATCAGGGCATTGAGAGTATTCAGGGACTGTTCGTAGCCAGGCTCCGATCCTGCCAATCCAAGATTGACAGACTTCTCGTACTCGATCTTGACCTCTTCCGCAATAGTCGTCTTGTCGGGTGACAACACCAGCTGGGCGGCCAAGGCCCTGAGGATCGTAGTTTTCGGGGCCTCTTTTGCCTCTGGAGTGCCTAGAGTATTCGTGCAATAGAAGTACGCGAAATTCTCCGTTTTGTCCTTGAAATGTTCAATCACGATGGAGACGAGCGAGCTCTTTCCAGTACCGACAGATCCCCGAAGCCAAAAGTGACCATGAGAAGAGTCTCTCCACGAAACAAACTCGGATGATTCCAACAGCCACTAATGGAGTCAGTAAATCCAGGCTGTGTATTGGGAGCAATGAGTATGCAATTCCCAAACATCACTTACCTGACCAGAGCCAGCATACTTCCCTCCAAGCTTTTCTTTGACCTGCTGATGCTGTTGCCCAACCCTCGTGTCAGAAACCCAGGCTACCATCTTTTGTATGTTCTCCTTTTCGTGAGCAGCCAGAAGTCTCGCGATCTCTTCTCTGCCTTTAAGCAGAGTCGAGGAAGTCAACACCGCACTGAAAGCTTGACATGCTTGATCTGCTGCGCTTATCGCGTCGAGGGCACTTGTCCAATCATCGATTTTGAAGCTGTTCCGAAGCCATTTCTTCCAGCTATTTCGTGCGAAATAGACAGCGGCTTTGGCGTAGAACTTGAGGATCTCACTACAGAGATTAATGGCCGAGGCTTCAAAGCCGCTGTCTTGCCCTAAGAGTCCCTTTCGGTAATCGTGTTCAATGAAGAGATATCGTGCAGTGATCTGAGACGTAGATGATACTCCATCGACTGCCTTCGTGCGCTCCTCGGTATCGTTGATTATGAGCTGGTCTGTCAACTTTGGACTGCGAGGTAAGGTAGGTTCACCCAAACTTACAGGCAACACACAAGATACGCCAGCCCATGCCAGTCCCGCGTGGAGAGGATCGAGGTCTGCAGCCTTGCTAGCAAGATCCGAGAATTTCTGCACGATCTTCACGGTCTCCGTGATTGCTTTTCTCACCCGGAAGAGTTCCTTCCCTTTCCATTTCACAACCCATTCCTTCTCCTGCATTTTCTTCAACTTCTGCGCCACCAAATCTTGCATCTCGGCTCCCTTGCCTAAGATAACATGAGGCCTCTGTTCCTTCCCACTTTGGCCTTCACTTTTCGGAGCTAGATCTGGAGCAGGACCAGAAGCAGGAGCATCAGCAGGAGTATCAGTATTATCAACCTCCTGCTTGTCTTCTGCATCTGCTTCTTTCTTAGTAGCAGATAGCACATCATCGTAGTCTTTCATCAAACTCGTAGTTTCCGGGTCTGTGGAAAGTTTCCGGTAGGCTTGTTCCCAGAAACTACCGCCAGCCATAGGCTGATCAGTCTCGGTGCCCGAACCTTCATCATCGGACGGAGCGACTGAGCTGACTTCCGAGCCTTGATATGACGATGCCTAAACACACTTGTTAGTATATGTATCACAACAATCTCGGAACTCTACATTTACCTCATCATCCGCTGGAGACTCCGGTCGGGATGAAGGTTCTCCACATCGCCGTGAGGCTGCCGTTGGAACCTCAAGATACTGCCTGTCATTCCTCGACGCCTCCGATGTGGTAGACTCTGAATGCTTCTTGGCTCTCTTTCCCCGAGAGCTGCCAAGCATTCCTTTGAAGGGATTGTGAGATTTGTGTTCCGCCATGTCACGAAATGCTCTAGAACAAATAACATCTTCGTAAGAGTGACGATGATCAAGGTGGAGTTGAGCTGAGCTGAGCCTTAGCGTTGTGTGACAGCAACGTCAGCTCGCAGATGCATGCTGTTGTGTAGGCTGTGGCAGCCACTGTTCATGCAGTGGGAGGAGATGTAGCGAACCAACCGAGAGACGAGGGCTTCTTGAGGTATACTGAACTCGTTGAACAAAACAAAACAAAATATGGAGATTATCGGAAAGTAAAGCCATACTAACAACAGGGAGAAAGCAAGGAATGCAAGGGGGAAAATCTTGATGCGAAGCACAGAGGATGATGGCAACGCGCCTGTAAGCAATTCTCTTGATTCTTCAACATTCGTACCAAGTTTCCAGACCATCATGTGGCATCGAAGTAATTCTTCAGCATCCAGCAGCTTAGATTAACACATACAGCCCAGCAAGTAACCCATCACAAATGCGGCCCCTTCGGGAAAGTCGTAAGATCATACTGTACACCCTATCAAACGCCTTCCCAATAGCTCTCTTCCAAGCAGGCCTGGCATAAACTCTCTGCAACCACTCTCCCAACTCGGGAAAGTCTCGCCCTTCCGGGCTCCTTGCCCATGAAGAAACCTCCCGAAGGGCCATCCTTCAACTCCCTCGTCAACTCCTTCAGTATATTCCGTATCTCAGGCCCGTCAAACTGCTTGCATCCTGGCCTAGTCCCATTCCTCAACAGACCGAAATCCAGCATGAGGAGTGTGGTAGTCGCTTTGCCCAGGCCGGTCTGCGCGATACTGACGAGCATCTCATCACGGATCCAATCGCCATTCTTCAATCCGAATTTGTCTTCCTTGTCAAAAGTCCGGACACTAGAAATATAACATTACCTCTTAATCTCTTTATAACGATTTAATAGCATATAAACTAAAATTAAATATATTAGACCTCGAGTTACGTCCATATTCAAATATATATTAATACGAGGCTCCTCGTAGACATTAACGACCAAACGGCAAACTGGCTGCTGTTTTCGGCAGGTTTGGTCGCTGCTTTCTGCGCGGGACCCTGCCCCTGCAGGAACACCAACAAAGGCGCGTGGGTCAAGTTCTGAGAACCGGTTCCCTCATCCTCGTTCTAACACCTTCTGTGAGGGGGAGCAGAAAACCGCTGCCCTCCATCTCCTCGTAACTCAGGATGGCATTCCTCATATTTGTTCGTCTTCCCTCCCTCCCTTCTCCATCTCCTTTCCTCCAGACCTCTCATACTCAACTATCACTCCCCCCTCGCTCTGGTCCTCCCCTCCCTCCGCTGCTATTACTTGGGCAGTAGGCTCCTCCTTCACACCTTTGGCCTTGCTTCTGAATGTCATCGCCGCCGTCCCCTTCGATTGATCCACTCGCCATGCGTCGTCGCCAACAACCAACACCAAGCCCTCCCTCCTCCTCCTCCTCCTTCTCGTCCTCCGATAGCGATGGATCAGACATCGAGAGTTGCTTTGATACAGGGGATGAGCAAGAGGAGACTGACGTCGATACCGAGCCGACGGATGCTGATACCGATAGCGATGTCGACGGAGACGACAAGCCAGACCTGGCAGGTCTGAAGTGGCTCGCTCGTGAGGAGGATCATACTGGCGCCGTGCCGATGGACGTTGATGCCGACATTGACGGAGATGACGAGACAGATCTGGCCTGGATCGCTGGAGAGGAGAACGCCCACCCGCCAGAGTATTACCTCGATCAAGAGGACAACTCCGACGAATCCGAGGATGAAGACGAAGACTATAGCGATGGTAGTCTCCTCCTCCTTGATATGATCGAGGGGCAGTTCCAGCGGTGTGTACCCTATTCCCTTTTTGCCTGCCGGCTCCTGCTATCGAATCGCTGATCTGACTCGCTTTGAAGGTATTGCGAATATATACGAAAGGATCCTGCCCGGCTGATGCAGGCCATCTCTCGCCGCACCCTCAAAGCCTTCTTCGAATGGATACTGAATCAACGTCAGGGGAAGGGTGGGAGGAGGCTTGCCGGCATCAAGTCTGCCAGCACCCTCGGGACATACTGGAAGGTCTTCCGGCTCGTGCACGAACGAGAAACTGGGGAGAAGATTGGGGGGAAGATGAACCGTCACATGCACCGGGTGAGTATCGCTCCTTTGTCTGCCCCCTCAATCCAGCCCGCAGTATCGCAGTTGAGAGACTGACGAACGTCCTCCGTCGCAGGTCCTCAAGAAGCTAGCGAAGAAGTACCGCTTATCGACGAAGAAGCGCAAGAAGACGGCAATGTACGTCGAGGATCTCGCAGAATACCTCCAGACCAACTTGATTACGACGAAGAAGCGGTTCACGCACGGCCGGCAACGCATCCAGCTTGCTCTGTTCTGTCAGCTCGCTGGGTTTTCTGGAAACCGCCCTTCGGCGCTCCTCAAGCTCCGCTACCGAGACATCATCGTGACCCTCCTTCGGGACCCGAATGGCGGTCTTTATCGGATCCTGATTGAATTCACATGCGAGTTTACGAAGCAATTCCTCGGCGCAAAGGATGCGTAAGTTTAGTAGCCTGTGCTCTTCCCCACGTCTCCCTCTCGATCGTCTCTTGCCCTACCTTTATTCATATGTACTCTAGGGTTAAATTCGTCCTCCCTGAGATTATCTTCGACTCTTCCCTGATCCTCAGCCCGCATGTCTTTCTCTTGGGCCTCATCTTTGCCGACACCGCAACCGGAACAGTATATCACCAATTCCATCAACTCTTTTGATCGATCCTACCACGGAGACAGACGCTCGTCGAGTGGTGACCCTGGGTCGCGATTTGAACCTTGGCATCTTTGCCAAATGGATGGAGCTGGTGGGTGGTGAGATAGGATGGTCTCGAAACAAGTCAGAGAGTAATTCTTACACCTTCAAGACACTCACACGCCATATCTTCACCCCAAACCTAGCTTATGCCAAGCTGGCTTGTGAGGATCCATCCGTTGTGGAGTACATCAAAAGCAGCGGCTTTCGTACCAATCTCTACATGGTGACGGGAATTTTGATTGCCAAAGAAGCGAGCCATGAGACCAGCAGCGAGTCTCAAACAGGAGGGACCTTGGACTTTGGTTAGATGGAACAGCTCTAGGCGCTCCGGGTCTATCAATTGGACCTAAGATCTCGGCTCAAGTCTCCGGTGGAATGACAAGTGGTTTTGAGAGCTCCACAGACTTCATTTATGCCTATAGGGTCAAGGAAGTAAGATATCGTAGGAGTAGGATCAGACTACGAGACATAAATAGAGGCGATACGTTCAGCGTCAGCGATGATGGACCTTCTCCAGACGACAAAGAGCGGGAAATGGTATCTGATGTGGGCAGCTTTGAGGTTGTTGGTATTTCCCGGGATGAAGTGCAGGCCAAGAATTTGAAGCTGAAGAGCGAGGCCGTCATGGACGAATTGGAAGGAGAGTGCTCTGTTGTCCTCCTAAACTCGTGAAAGGATGACACGGCGCCAGAAAACTCCCAGGTAGACGTCCTCGAGGAGATTTTGGATTATTGGCTTAGCAAAGCGAATTAGTCAAAAATTTCTTATTTTGGTGTTTAGATCAGAGAAACTCTGACAAGATTGACTTATGAATGGTCCGAATGTACCGTTGCTGTTGACTTATTATTGCTAATAATCTCACGAAAGAAATGCAAGGTTGGGGTTTGGGACGTGCAAGGAGTAAAAGTGCACAGAGGAAAAGCCAAATTACGTAAGATATATCAGGCGAGGCGTTAAGTGTCGATATAGAGATCAGGTCTAAATCTAGTTCTATAACCAGACAGAGGAAGTTGTAGGGAAGAATCGTGCATTAACGAGTTCTCCGCGATCTCAAGCACAGTCGAGAAAAGTGACAAGCGATACCATCTTACCTACTGGAAATTTCACGCTTTTCCACTGACGCATTACTTAAGATGTAAGCGTGAAAACATTGCAGAAATCTAGATAAATAACTGGCTCACATCTAATCACATCTACCTTGAGCTCAATCCACTCGCATTAGCTCAAGTACCCTCCGACACTCCATCCAAAATTATACTCAATTCGTGAGTAGTTCTTAGCACGACATCTTCCATTGAAACCGGCACCGTGTGAGACGGAACCAAGCTTGCACACTGGCTAATACTAACTAGAGCCTCGGTGAGTCCTGGACGATGGGACTGTATGTGATGTGATATATTTTTGACTGTTGAGTCGGTAATGGAATTGTTCTGCTTCTTGAACCTACCAGTCTCAAGGATAAAAGAGAAGGGTACACGATGGTCCTTGCCCTTTGAGGCAAGATTAAAAGCAACAGAGGAGACGAACCAGCGAGATCAGTCCACCGCCTGCTAGGTTCACCTCCGTGTAGATTTTCCGGACATCCAGGAAGCTCCTCGTCGCTGACAGGCAAACCCAATCCATCTTGCTCGCCGCAGCGCTCAGCATAAATTGCCATCTGCGCTTTATCATTGACGCACCATTCGTGATGCCTCGAACCATTATCATCTCCTCCAGGATTGCCATAGCCCTCATTTTATTTCTCACGCTTGTAATTGTCGAACAATAAGCCTGGCCGTCCCCGAGATACGCTTCATCGATCGCGGCATATTTCAGGCGAGCCAACTCAGTCTCCTTCAAAGCTTCGAAGATCACGAATACAGAAAGTGTTCATCTCAAGGTGAGTCCTCTACATTGACCCACTGCAATGTTCAAGCATCAACTATTGTCTGCCCAGTCGCCAAGATATACTCTGGACAATACTCATCCAAATGCTCTTTTTGCTGTGGCACCGTATCGCTTGGTTTATGGTACTGCAACTATCAGCTGGTGTCCTTCCCACTCATCAACTTGAAAAGAAACTTACACCAAAGGGGGTGTCATACGGTATTGACTCCACAGAAAATGTCGTGGATACATTCAGGGGCGGCAGAATCGCACCTGGAAGCTCCATAAACTTCTTGAAGAACCATTGGTCCTCATATTGTATTCTCGGTGAGTTGCCGTGGCCGGGAAGTATCGCGTTGATGTCATTAGTTCCTGTTGAGAGTATGGGCACGCCGTCCAACCCTTTCTCTCTGGATACTTTTACTTCAGCAGTCCAGTTGTTGTTGCGCACGATCTTTAATGTCTTGTCTAGATTTCGAAGTGACAACCCCCCGTTAAATCCCAGCCCCCAGCCTGCTAAGTTTTGTATGGGCGCGCCGACGAAGTCGTACTGTAAGTAGTCGTTTATCTCGAAAGGGGAGTTTGAGCAGAGAATACTATCAAGCTGGAAGAGCAAGACATGCTTTGCTGGCGCAAGCTGTTCCCATAACCAAGGCGTTGTCATGAAGCCCGAGACGTCCGTGTGTTTCTTGAAGCTGAGAGTGCTAGGTAGGTCTCGAAGTTGGATAGATCCATCTTTGGTCTTTCGATGGAATGACTTCGATACTGTCCTGAAGGTTGAGGTGGTGAAGAGGAGAATAGGCCAGTCAGGCCCAAGGATGGAGGAGAAGTGGAGGATGATGGGAACAAGTCTTGGATCCGCTCGATTGTCGAATATCACGGCGACTTTTCTTGATTTGATGGATGGCTTGCGGGAGGGAAGGATGTCGTTATAATTCCTATTCGGGATGAGGACAATGAATGCTATCGCTATGAACAGCAGACTTGCAAAGAGCACTCTGTACAGCGCCCTCGTGGGCATCCCATGTTGGTTGGTCGAGTTCATGGTATCACAGAGGAGTCTTCTCGGATCTTGCAGTTGTTACAATGTGATCAATGGCCCTTTCACCAAAATCATGTTGATCAGGATCGGGCTTTGGGGGTCTTGGCTCACACGTGGCCAAAGCTGAACTTAAGCGCTTGGTGCTGACGGCTCCCGCCTCTGTCTGGCCACTGGACCGGCACTAGTAGGGGTACGGTGCAGTAGACTTGATGGGCAAGGAGTTCCAAGGATGTGCAGAGTAACAGGGGGCGAAGGCTACTGTACGAGACAGGCCATCCCCAAGTCGTCCCAAGCGTGGTCTTCTTTGGGCGACAGGTGAAGACTCGGGAGGCGATAACGAAAACTTCCACAATTAAGCGCCGGACCACCTGGGCCTTCATATGAAGTTCACATCTATTGCCTCGTACTTGGGTCTCTGGATTGGCTGTCACGAACCCAAAGTCCTACATATTGCCATTGCGAGCTATTTTGCAAGGCATGAAATTGACCAAAAGGATTTCCGGTACTATCGATGAGCATTCTTAAGTCTAGTGCCTCCAAACACTCCTGGGAGGATTGTTACTTCTAGAGGAATAGTTTGACATAACTCCGTACCACTTCGAAATAGGAGGCAAGTCTCTGCCGTGTTGGCGTTTCGAATACTAACCTAGAACCTACCTCTTTAAAGGTAGTACTTGAGGACAGGGCCAGCTAGAACGAGTAGCCGCCGACCCTGCAAGCGATATGGTTCATTTGAATATAGGTCTATGTTTATATAATCCTTTCATATTCCTTCCCTCCGTCGCTTTCATTTTCGTTTGTCCAGCCCAATATTTCTCGTTTATCATAGACGATTCATGGTCAGAATGATGATTCTCTTAAGTCAAAGTTTCGCGATCTCGTGCGTTTCTCTGTGCGCCTGTTGCATGGCAACAGCTCCTTTAGGATTGACCTGGTCAGCTACCGCGTATGGACCCGGCGGACCATGGAACGCTATCCAGATGTCAGTGGGAAGTCCTCCGCAGGCAATCGACCTGATTCCGGGCGGCTCGTGGGAATCGCCGGTTCTAGGATCAACGATATGCTCTGGTCGTTCTTCAGGCTCATCGAAGTGTCTGGCTGATCCAGCAAGACTGTATGATAGTTCCCAATCTAGCACGAAGGTCGAGATCAGCGGAACAAACATCATTGTTGATAGCAACTTCGCACCGTCTATTGGAGCCCTCTCTTTCATCACTGGGAGTGCGAAATATGTCTTCGATACCGCAACGTTCCTCTTCACCGATGCCAACACAAGAATCATACCGAAATTTGACATGCTGGTCATTTCTGAAGGGCATTCAACCCTGCCGAACGGAACGAATTTTCCACTCGAAATTGGGTACCTGTCTCTCGGTGCTCCAGATGCCAACCAGTCATGGGTGAACGGTACAGGTCGATTTTCCGCGAACATGCTCAGCAGCTACTTCTGGCAGACTGGAGGTATCGCATCATATTCCTACGGCATGCACATTGGTTCGCCGACCATAGGCTTGCCCGGTTCCCTTTACATTGGAGGATACGACCAATCCCGAGTGGTCGGGCCAGTCACCTACCAACCCCCGGGCCAGAACTGGCTCCCAATTGACCTGCTTGATATTGGAATCGCTGTTGCAGTCGGCAAGTCTCCGTTCAACTTCACGTCGAAGGCAAACCTTCTGGTTCAGGACAACGGCATAATCAACAGAGCACTAGCTGTGACCGTCGAACCCAGGGATCCACATCTTCACCTGCCACAAGCAACCTGCGACGCAATCGCGGATCTCCTACCCGTTGTCTTCTCACAAGCCCTAGGGCTCTATTTATGGGACACCGACTCGCCATTTTACAACCGAATCATAACATCGCCCGCAGTGTTATCTTTCACCTTCCGTCTCTCTCGGAGTCTCACCTCGGCTGTCACTATTTCAGTCCCTTTTCCCCTGCTCGCTTTGACTCTCGCCCCCCCTCTTGCACCTTCGCCGACAGGTCTCAAATATTTCCCATGCGCGCCACTTCCCGCAGGTGTTACTACACCAAACGGTGCTCCGGCAGCCATCCTCGGCCGAGCATTTCTCCAAGCAGCGTTTATAGGTGTCAATTGGAGTGATCGGTCTGGAGCCACTTGGTTTATGGCCCAGGCGCCTGGACCCAATACACCAGGGACGGCAAGTGTAGAAGAAATCTCCGCGGTGAAAACAGACATTGTCCAAAGTCCGAATGAATGGATCAGAAGTTGGGATGGGGGCTGGAGCGAGTTGGAAAAAGTGGGCACAACAGCCTCGGTCTCTGCCCCTTCTGCGACTGGAAGTGGTGCTTCCAATGCTGAGCCACGTAACGGAGCGTCACTGCCAACAGCTGCAAAAGTTGGAGTCGGCATCGGAACAGGTATTTCGATATTCGTCGTGCTTGCATCTTTCCTCTTGTGGTGGAGAAAACGAGCGAAGAAAATCCAGCAGATTAACCAGCCAAACCAGGCTGACATTCAAACGGAACTGGACGCGAAATGTACCGGGGATCAAGATTGGACACTCACTTCGCATGAACTAGACAGTCACGGACCTACAAGAAGAATCGCCGAGCTAGCCTGAGTGCTCCACGATACTCGCAACCGCCGCACGCCCCCTAGCGTTCTCGCGAGGCGTCCGTTGGTTGAGAAGAGGTACGAAGTTGAAAGTTCTGGAGCATCAACCCCGCCTGCGACTCAGCATCAGGAGCCAATACTTCAACTCAGCTCTTGCCATCACCCAGAGGACTCCAGAACAAAAACAAGATCCTACTTTGCAAGAAGTCGCATCCAATGAAACCAAGTCTTCGACGTTTGATGGTGCAACTGATCGATCGCGGCGAACCTCGGTTCGGTCATTAGGGAGGATACCATGAGTTCTGCACGAGTTATGGCTTCGTTGAATATTCAGATGGCCTGTATCTAGAAATGTTGGATAATTCAGCATATAACCGTGGGAGACATATCGAAATCATAGTCTCCGAGATAGCAGCGGTCATTTCAGCCAGTTCATACTCACGTGACCTGTAGATACTAGTGCAGCTTAGCTACAGAGGTACATAGACTTCCTATTGACCTACGTTTCTTCCACTTCAGACATTCCATCCAAGTCAACTTGAGCCTCATCTATTTGGACCGACTACATGCCCAAACCTGCTTCGTCCGTGCACTGCGACTCCGAGAAATGTCTCAAATGGAGCTTAGATGTCTTCGATTTGAGATTTCGGAGGATGGCATAAGATGACCAGCCGCATCCTGGCAACCTCCTTCTACTTTTCTACCTTTCTGCCTGTTCCTTCCCTTGTGCACCTGTCTGTTGTAAGATATGCTCTCTTTGTCTTCGGCTTCCTTTGGGATTTCTACTCGCACTTCGCACGGTCTTTCAGCAGTGTCTGCTATCAGCTTCCTTGGCTATCCTTCATTCCCGATTCACTTCTATGTATCCAATTTGCCGTGTGCCACTCTCTACTACATATCGTTTAGCGAACCAAGACCAGTGACAGCCATATGCTGAACACTCCACCGTTGTGGTACTAGTATAAATCACGGGACCGGAGAAGCTTACGCGCAGGTCTCCAGGACTATACTTAACTGGCAAAGGGCACAAAGTTTCGTAGCCGTGGTCATCAAAAATCTCTACCAGAGTCGGCAGCAGGCCTCTCTGAGCAGTCCGCAGATAAATGTAAGCCGTGGATGCGCTTCACAAACATTCGCTGATCCTAGACCTTCTCACCTCTGGGGTTAGTGTCCATAAGGTCTCTTTCAGTTCTCGTCGTCGCAGTGTGGAGAAGCAACGAGCAGCCTAGTCAGCAAGGTCGAATGGAGGTATCCTCTTTCACCAGCTGTTGCTATTATTACAAGGGCTCGGCCCGTGGATGGGTGCTCTACGATGTTGCGAGTAGTCTCGACTGGAGGCGTACGCCTGCGCTAAAGGCTTTTCGCACAGCTTCTGGCTTCAGTCATGTCATAAAGCTGCAAAGTCTTCGCAATGGCCAGCGCTAACTCGAACGCTTTTGTCACATTCACTCTGGGCACTAAAGTAGCGCTTTCACATCATCTTGATGAGAATCCGAATAGCCGTCGCGTGTCTCAAAGCGACAAAGAGGTGCTCATCGACTGGTTGACGAACCCTGACAGACGACCTCGATCCCAGGAGGAATTCAGTAGACGTAACTACGTGCGGAAGACCTTTATCTGGGACGAGGGAAGCCAGACCCTGCTGGCAATCCCAAAAAGGGATGGAGGCAAGAATCGTGTAGTGATTACTACCGACATGATTGCGGATATAGTGGAAATGGTTCATGAAGATAACAATCATGCCGGGTGGGATAGGACTTGGGAGGATATTAGCACTTCATACTACGGCATTCTACGTTCAGACGTAATCTTTCTACTCAAGCAATGCCAGAACCAGCACTGCACCCAAAACCCATCCAAACGTCCGAAGGATTCTGCGAAGGCATTCACTCAGTCCCAACAGACGGACAACCAATTCATTGGGCTTGTGAATACCGAACACCTGCAGTTCGATAATTCTGCACTGGATTTATCAGAGGATGGAATGAACGAAGGTGAAAATTTTGATTGGAGGACGGATTCGGTATGCTGAATCAGAATGTGTCAGGGTATGTCGTGTCCATACATTGAAATAGAGTACCGTCGAGAGGCGCCCGGAAAGCGCAGGGTTTGGACATCTTTACCGCACGCGTACGCCTCGAGTCGAGGCTAACTTTCGACTCGATGGGGGAGGTGGGGGGGCATGGAGATGGATAGACCAGCTCCATTGTTGCACAATAGAATGTGTGCTGAGACACCAGAAACTTCACTTACGGAGTCTAGCCTCTAAGTTTATCGATTGCACCTCATATGTCTGTTACTTAGTGCGTCTGGGGACGTCCTACAGCGCAATCGAGCTCCAAATTCTCAATATCAACATGGCTTTACATCCACTTTAGTGACCAAAGACCATCCAGAAATTTCTTGATGTGTACGTTTGAAGTATAGAGCATCTACCTCACAAGCGAACTCTCGGCGCAGGCTCAGACCTCTGCTGCAAGATCTTGACTGCCTCTGTGCAAGAGCAATGGCACAGCACAGGGAGACTTATCAGTACAACACCATGCCGAGTCCGTCCTCGTTCCGGGTTCTTGAACTTCTTCCTGGGGAGGAAGGCGATCCAATCTCATGTTTGCTGCTTCAAGTGGACTGGTCTACTCCACTGCAATACGAAGCTATATCTTATGCTTGGGGAGATGCAAGTGATGCAGAACCGATCTTATGCCAAGGTAGAGAGTTGAAAGTGACTCGAAACCTGCACAATGGACTGTGCCATTTCCGCTTCCGAGATCGCTCAAGGATCATGTGGGCAGACGCTATCTGGTAAGTGATTCCGAGTATGCTATGAAGATGAGATTACCTAGTACTGGGCTTCACCTGTTTCTGATAGTTCTAAAGTCATACATGCATGTCTCAGCTACATCTAATACCTTCTTAGCATAAATCAATCAGACATTCCTGAACGCAGCAGTCAAGTCACCCAAATGCTGAGAATATACCAAACCGCAAAAGCTGTCCTTGTGTGGCTTGGGCCAGATTCACAGGAACATTATGCCCAATCCGCCATCGACTTCATCCGAATACTCTCGGACTCGCTATGTCAAAAGATCGGCATTTCCGTTGCGGATCTATGCTCCGTCGGTGACATTTACCAAGACGTCGTGTTCAAGAACCGCTCTACTCTCCCACTGCCAAATGCTTGCGAATTCAGTACCGAGGACATGTGGAAAGCGCTGGTTTGGTTCTATTCCCATACTTATTTCACCCGAGTATGGGCCGTCCAAGAGATAAATGCCAATAGATCGCGATCGCTTCACTGCGGCCACGCATCGACTGAATGGGATCGGGTCGCCTTGGTCGCTGGTTATATCATTATGGAAACTGCGTTCTCCAAGAGTTTTGGTTTCACAAGGGCGAAATGCTGGTGGGCAGCTATCATGACAACGGAGCGTATCAGACAGCCCAAGAACTGGCTGTTCATGCTGTATCTCACCTCGAATTTCTCCAGCACAGACCCTAGAGATCATATATACGGTCTCCGGGGTCTCATGAAGTTCTCTGATGGGGCCGGTCTACTAGACCCCGATTACGGAAAGTCACAGATTGAGGTTTACCGAGACTCTGTACAAGCAGGCCTAGTCCATTTTCAGAACACGGATGTCTTGCTCTACCGCACCGGTGACGAGACTCCATCATGGATTCCGCGATGGGATCGACCTATGCTTTTTCGGAATCCATTTCGCTTCGGAAAAGCGCTGCCATGGAAACCTGCAGGGGAAACCAAACCAGTTTGGAGTATTGATAAGACAACGAATGTGCTGTCTCTATCTGGATTTGTTGTCGATCATATCAACCACGCTACATCCTATGATGAAAGTATATTCGGGAATGCAACGATCAAATCAGACGAGGGAAGAATTGAATTGAGGCAAGTTTGGCAAAGAATCCTGACTATGATGGAAAAGAGTCGGTTGCAGACACCAATTGACGCTAGTGTGCTTATTGCCGCCGCCACATCTTTCTCATTCGGCTTGGACGAAAAGAGCGACCCTGCAAACGAGCTCCATTTACTTCATAATTTTGTTGCTTATCTGAAATTGGTTCTGAACGAAGACACCTTCAATGAGTACATACCGCCAGACGTGCGTGAGGAATCCAAGCACGCTGATGGTCTCGCATTCGGTAAACCCGTGTGGGATTTCACCTACCCCGAATCTAGCTTCTTTCTTGCTGAATCTGGTTTGCTTGGATGCTGCGTATCTACAGCTAGGCCGGGAGACATTGTCTACATCGCTCTCGGAAGCAAATATCCCTTCGTTCTGCGGCCAGATGGCGATTGTTTTCTCCTGAGGGGATTCGCTTATGTGCACGGAGTAATGCATGGAGAGCGAGGGGGATACGAAGAACAACTTGTCACAATACATTGATAGAAGTTCTGAAGACGATATGGACCAGCTTCTAGACCAAGTAGCAGTCTGATTAGTCAGAGTCGTGCTGGCTAGCAGGCTGGAATGTATGATAATGATTATGGAGCTAATTTCGACAACAGTCGGTACAGGATGAATTTAGGGTTTCCTTGCTCAAGTGGATTTTTCATGATTTACCATCGAAGGTCAGCAGTAACGACGCCATGAGCAGCGTCTTCTTGGTCCCTTCAAAGACACATCATTTAGTTTGAATTGCAGCCATTTTCTCCACGGAGACTTACATTCAAATATGCAAGAAGGACTTGTGCGTCAATTCACAAAAGTGGCTAAAGGATTTGCTGAAAAGTCGTGGAAGGTGCGCTGTTGCACCACCAGGGGTGTTGGATCTCGTGGGATTAAGCTGACCTCATTTTCTTTCTCAAACGCGTTGAACAAAAGCTCTTTGGCCGGCGTATCGTATTCTGTGAGGTCGTTCTTTCATGCTGGAGGATACCTTTTCTTTGCGCTGCGAAGTACTCGTACCATTGTGTCGTTTCTAAAGCTTGGTGTTGACGCGTTATTTTGGAAACGCGACAATTAGCGTCCCCCAAGATCCGAGGCCCCCTGGTGCACGGATGGAACGAGGTGACTAAGCACCTGCTGCACCCTGCAGACGTGTCAAACCGGCCCGTTGCTGCATCTTTGGAACAATGCAGTGTCCAACATCTACAGCCATCGTCAAACAGCCCGGCCCAACATCAGCAGATCCAGATATATATATTCTGAGCCTTCTAGATTTCGAAAGGTTTCAAGATGGCAACTGTTCTTTCTGGTACTGCTACGAAATTTAGGCTCGTGTTCTCCACGCCTGTGAACGGTCTCGAAGCCTGCAAGGCCGCTGTCTTCGCTGCTGGTGCAGGTCGCTATCCTGGAGGAAAGTACACCGAATGCTGCTGGACCGTTCTGGGTACTGGTCAATTTCGCCCTGGAGATGCAGCCAATCCACATATCGGAGTTGTGGGGAAATTGGAATACACAGAGGAGGTCAGAGTAGAAGTGATGTGCTTCGGCGAAGGAATAGCTAGGATGGCGGTCGCGGCGCTGAAGAGGTTCGTATTTGCCCCTTAAGTTTATTCCATCGTCGGGCGAGCTGGTCAGGCGTGGGTCCTGAATTCTGCTGTGCTGGTTTGACAAACTTAGTGCCCATCCCTATGAGGAGCCTTCATATGGTGTGTATGCGTTGGCGGATTTCTGAACTGGGAAGCTATGATGTTTCGGGACGAGCGACCCGCATACCATACCCTCAACCAATAGACAATAGCGAAATGAGTGTGTTTGTGAGGTCGGGGCCGCTTCGTACTAAATTGGGGCAGAATTCAGGAGTGGGTGAAGGGGGAGCCCAATTTTGTATTGATACGTTGCCATCTGGGTCTGTCTATGCACCATTTTCCCACGAAAGTCGTGTGAATCAATGAGCTCCTTTCCCTCTGCAGCACGTTTCAAGTTAAGCGTCAGTAGTATACTCTGTTGGTGTCTTTGATACTTTACTAGAAAGTTAATCTTCACTGCCTTCTATTTCTTTAATTCTTCCAAATAGCGTGCTGAGCTCGCTTGAATTGCCACCTCTCACAACGAAGTAAAGCGACCGTTCTACTTCGTATCTAGCCAAAGAGCACGCTCCTCACATAACTCATCCCTTGTAGCCTCCTCCCTGTTACACGTTCGTGTTGTGCGCAAGCTGGTCCGGCTAGATCTCTAGCGGCGGAATCTCCTCATATTGTGTTAGGCGCTCTAGCTGCCAAAAGAAAGGTCGTACTTACCGCAATCTAATTATGCACTGAGGAGCTGAGATGTTGTTCAAGCGCACTCTGGCTGCCAAAAGACCGGTTGCATTTATCGCATAAGCTATGAGCTGGCGAGCTGAGATGCTGCTCAAGCGCACTCTGGCTGCCAAAAGACCGATTGCACTTAGCGCAATCCAATCTATGAGCTGGCGAGCGGAGATGCTGCTCAAGTGCGCTTTGGCTACCAAAAGACCGGTTGCATTTATCGCATAAGCTATGAGCTGGCGAGCTGAGATGCTGCTCAAGCGCACTCTGGCTGCCAAAAGACCGATTACACTTATAGCAAACCAAGCTTCGGGCCGACGAGTTGAGATGTTGCGTAAGGGTGCTGTGGCTGCTAGGGGACCTGTTGCCTGTATCGCGATCTAAGCTATGAGATGATGAATTGAGAAGATGCTGCGCAAGGGCACTTTGGCTGCCCAATGGTCGGTTGCAATGGTTGCAATCAAAATTGGCAGTCGGTGAGGCGAGGCGCCGCTCACTAGCTTGACGAAGTGTAAGTCCTTGTTTTTTGTTTAGTGTTGTCCTTGATGCCTATAGACATATCAAGTTCTCAACATACCATGCGATCGTTTTCCGATTTCCTCGTTGAGTCGCTCAAGAGCATGCTCTCTTCCTTCGCCGTAGATCAATGGCATATACACGTTGAAAATACCAAATAACGAGTACACACTATCCTCTTCACGTTTAGTTTGACGATCCTTTGCCCATGCCATTCGTTCCGGGATGCTGAAATCAGATAAAGGGCTTCCTTGAGAGGCTCTAATAGGGATACCTGTTACCTGGCAGATAGTTTGCTCTAAGGCTATCTTATCGCCTAGGAATTTACCCTCCTTCGAATAAAATTCGACTGATGCCGGCGCAATAAGCTCCTGTAGGGTCCAGCCTCGAGTGAACCATCGACTTTCCCTGAACTGCAATTTCCAAGCCTTGGTAAAGTCAACAGCCGCGTCGTCACATGTAGGTAACGATACATCTGATAGATAGACGTAACATTTGACAGCATTACGGTACCAGCGAAACATCGAGTTGATAGCCTCCTGCAGCTCGGCGCTGCTCGACTTATCGATGCAGCAGGTGTCCACCCAGAAGTACTGCAAGCTATCCTTGGCAGCTTGTTCTACGCAGAACCGTATCTTCTCGTAACCAACCTTCTTCGTGCCGGTTCCATTCCGTAGATCTTCAAAAGTGACCTCCTCCATACCCCATGTGTGCGAAAGTATAGCATACTCGGGTGTCGCGCTCTGGAGGAACTCGGCCAAGGTAAGATCGCCATTGTCGTTAGTGTATAGTAGACGCATTGTGCGGCTAGGTTCGAGGATCACTGCAGGAGGATTTCCAGCGACTGATGAGCCGGCGAAAGAGCATGGAGGTAGAGTGAGGTGCAAGGTTGTGGAACCGTCGCGTTGAGGCTGCGGTACTCAGCTGAGAGGCAGCCTCGCGGTAATAACACCAACAAGCATCCCCGTGAAAGACCTGCCAATCACACTGGCCTCCAGTACCGCCCACATAGCCTGGGAAGTCATAGGCGTAGGATGTATGGACCACTCTCGATTAACCATGATGTTGTTGTGTCGCTGAGGGCAGGAGATGCGAAATGAAGAGAGTGCACAGTGACTGACCCGAATAGTGCTAGCACTTTAATGTCTATCTAAGCTTCGGCTTTCTGACAATGGTCGATTCGTCCTCCCTAAAGATTAGACTGATATTTGGGTTTGCATTGCAATACTGCGTTAGACACGAAATGGGGGGGCTGGGGCGGAGACGGCGGTGCTTGACCCTAACCACCCCTCCACTAGTCGCTCCAGGAGGCAGGGGCACTCCGGGCAGTTCCGACATCAGCGAAAAATGGCCCGAGTGGTCTGTGCTCACGCTGTATTTAAGCGAAACAAACTCGCAAGGTAGTATAGTATTTCCCCAGTTTGCCCATCAATAACCTTCATATCAGGACAAGAATCCTAGCCTTTAGCTAACTCGAAACAAATAACATCCATCACCGACTGAAAAGCAGGCCCATAACTAGAATACAGCACCCCTTGTTCCACAACAGTTCTAATTCTTTCGAGTCTGGCTGCATCCTCTTCAGGGCTGTTGTACCGAAAGGGCAAACTTTGTGGGCCGAGTTGGGTTTTATTTGCAACTTTTGAATCCCTTGCCATTCAGCTATCCACATACGCTCGAGTGTTTCGGAGGTAATGATCGTGTCTTGGGAAAGTGCAACGTTTCTTTATTTGAGTCGCAAGTCGGTATGGAAGAAAGTTTTGTAGATCTGAAGGTATTCAACCCGTTATTCGCAACAGACTTGAAGGAGCGCAGGCGGTTCACTAGGGCCGAACAATCTGACGCCTTCTGTGTAGTCTACATTGAATTTTCGTGGGATGGATAGCACAATGCCCTAGATGTTGATGCGGATCTCGCTGGGGAGGATAGGGAACAAATTGAATTCGTTGCAAGTTAACATTGTTGTGCCGCGCTTTGCCTAGCTCTGGTGCTTTCCTTTGGTTCCCTTTACCGATGATGTGAATTTCCCTGTTGATGCAGCTGCGGAAGGTAATCAACTTGGAGAAGGAAGTTAATGCAGCTAGAGAGGTTGTATTCTTTCCTCGGTGAGCTGATGTTTCTCCAGTGATTCTGAGGCAGGCGTTTGATGTTGCTCCGCAGGTTGGTTTGTTTTGTTGCGGTTATACTGTAGCAGAAGATCGGTGCTTCTCTGCTACTGGGATTTATAAACTCGATGAACGCCTTTGGCTGCGGAACTTGAAGTTGATTATGAAGTTGTGGATGTGTCGGAGGAAATTGAACTCGACCTCGGGCCAAACGCGTTGGAGGCGTCGAATACACTCCGCAGATCTCCAAACTCCAGCAATGAGGTATTTGGGTCTTTTGGAATCGATATACAATCTGCGACGCGAATCTGGGGTTGTGGTGAAGGTTGACAATTGTTTGTTGTTGCTGTTGTTGAGGAAGAAAAGAGACGAGGCAGGATCGTCCTTGGCAGGGTAGATCAAGTGGAGACTGAACTGGAGTTGGCAGAAAGCCGAGCCACCAGCAAAGCCTCAAGCTGTAGGTGTGAGGCTCCCACCTATCGTGCCCATCCTGCTATAGCTGCCTCTTTGAAGTGCCACTAGACAATCCCTTACCCACTTGTTTCTACCCAAGTATACTTTTTAACCCTCCCATAACGGCCTTGTCCTAATGCTGCCCTCGGGACTGCCAAAATAAGCATTCGTGTGGCGGGGCGAGCTAGCAGGGAACAATCTCTTAGTAAAATGAAAGTCTGCCCGGGAGCCATAAACGGTATTACGCCACAATAAGCGGTTGGCAGGAACAAGCGCCTGCAGGTGGGCGACTGAGCAGGTGCGGGGATAACAGCGCCCTCTAGTCGAGCGGACGAGTCATCTTGATGTATTGCTCCACTTTAGCAGGCCATTCGAAAACCCCAAAATTCTTCCCTCTAGTTTGTCGCTTAATTCATGCTTATTTAGACGTATGGTACATCAATGGCCTTTTCACAGGGTCTCAGGCATCCCCACCGATTGTCACAACAACTCTTTACTTTGTTTATGGTGGTCCACTTTAGCAAGCCATTCGAAAAAGTCAAAAATCTACCCCTAATTTGTCGCTTAATTTGTGCTTCTTCTGTCATATGCTACATTTATGGCCGTTTTACAGGGTCTCAGGCATTCCCCCCAATTTACAATCTCAACACAACCCTCTCTCTCCTCTGTTTACGAATCTTCGTCTTGAACTGCACCCCATCGAATGGCGCCTACCACCACTGGTGGGATAAGTGCTGATACTTGGACAGGCGGTCGCTTGTATTTTTGGTGATGTCGCCGCGAAGCTGGAATGACCAGTAAGGACTCAGAGGTTCACAGATATATCGCGTCCGAAGTGAAGTAAAAGCTAGAAAATACAGATAGATTGCATAAACTTGCTTCGTATCAATTCCAAGTCATCTTTCTTGAGCTATATCCTCAATCGACTCGCATTTTCTCAACTGACTTAGATTTGTTCGACTAACCTCTATCAAGCTCTCTCCTCTTATACGGTGCTGTCACGCGATACTACGCGCCAATATAACAAGCTTTCAATGATGTGAGAAAACAGCTCAGATCAGGCAGGGTATCAATCTCTTCACCTGCTATATCCTCATATCTCACTTGCGACGCCCAATGGTGGCCAGAGAGAGCTACCGAAGGTTGCCGGACCCTTCGGAAAACCTTACGAGATCGACGCGGTTGAGATGAGGTCGTGAAGTTTCCATAAGCTACAAAGTCGAGTTTCGGCAAGCCTTTAGGCCCGAACACGCAACTGCAAAGCTCGTCAAGATCACGAGCCACAGTATAGTTGTCATTCAAAAGATCGAGGAACCCATCATGAGGACCTCTTCTAATGTGAAGGATTTTAAGATTCTCTGCCCCTGGAACGAACCAGATGGAATCGAGACTTTGCGTCTGTTAATCGACAATTTAGACCGAAGAAGTCAAGGTCCAGATGATACACTCCTGCTGTGTCTAAAAAGCGTGGAGAGAGGCCATCGAACGTCCCATCGAAAGACGTCGGATTTGAGTTGAGTATAAGCTCCTTCAGTGTATTCTTATGGTGAGCAACAGACGTCCAAATGGTCTCTGGATCAAGGGAGCGATCATCAACAGAGAGATACAAACGTTTCAACGACTGAAACCCGCGAAGACATGCGTCAAGGAAAGATGGAGATCCAAGTAGTTTCCTGTACGTGACAAGCTCGAATGATTTGAGTGTCAGCTGTGCGACACTGGTGCTAGTCGTCAAGAATTCTCCTACTTCGGGACACTCATTCAGAGCCAACCCACTGAATTCGCATTCCCCGTCTGTGCGACGGCAACACTCTGTCTCTCGTAGATAGTCTGCGAGAACCTCCGCACATTATCAGCAACTCCTCCATACTCATGTTTCTCGACTTCAACCATCAACCCCAAAGCCGTATCTTTCTCTGTTAGATTTCGTGTACAGAAGCCAGCCAGAAAGAGCGGGAAGACGATGTATCGTAGGTCACATCGTTCTTTGGAAAGTACTATGTGGAGGATTTCGGTGCAGCATGCCTTGATCTGGGCCTCGGTATCGGGTTCTGGGTCGTGCAACTGCCCTGAATACATGTTAGTATGTATGTAGAGTATATAGACGCGGTATAGACGCGGAATAGCAGGTATGACTGTACTTGTCAGCGAATTCTTCGAATCTGAGAAGATTATAACGTGCATTTTCTACCCATTCTAAGACTCTAGGTGGAAGGTTGTTCGGAGTCTGTAGCCAGGTCTGGTAATCAGAAAATGGGGATCTCCATTTCGTTTTCAGATCGAGGATCAGCTGTCGAAGATTTTGAATACGATATCGTTCCATGTTATGTATGTCGTCGAGGACATGGGCGGAATCCCTGCCATTCTGCTCCCCTCCTGGCCCTGCTCCTCAATCGCTTCATCCCGTGCCGGGCATCCGACAGTAGCTGCAGGTAGGATTGGCTTCTCACTCTAGGTATTAGCAGGGCTAACTGGGAATAATAGAAGAATGGCCATAGCTTAGCTGGCATTTAACGCTAGGATCAGGTGATCATGCGTTGAGCCGCGTGGCTGCGCCGCCACCCCAGGAATGAGTCAGCCGGTTTGGCGCCAACAACCACGAGCTGAATAGCTTCTTCTGTTGTAGCGATTTCCTCATCCTCGTCCGCATCTGCCAACTAACATCTTTCCCATCATGTCTCAAACCGAGCCCACATTGATTACTGAGGAGGTATACAGAACCTAACGCGACAGACAAGACAACGACATCCGCAAGGCCTTCAAACAGCAAGCGTCCCTTATCGAAGACGGGAATAAGCAACTCACGGCCACGTTCAACAACAAACTCTCGAACGTCAACGGCACACTGAGCGGCAGAGTTGGAGAGCTGAGCCATGAAGTACAAAAGCTGAAGGACGAGGTGAAGAACCGGCTTGGTCAAATAGAGGGCGACATGGGCGAGATGAAAACCAGACTGAATCAGATGGAAGGGCGTTCGTTCAACAGATCGAGAATCCTACCACGTCATACTCTTTCCAGTATTGGGGTCTTTAAGCCTGATGTCGGCTTCACGCTCCCTGATTACTTTCCGCTTACGGTTAATGACTTCTGGAAATTGCAATTTCCACCCCAAGGTATGTAACTAATTGGCACTTAGAAAACATACTAACCCTTTGAAAAGAAAAGAAATTCATCTACCTTCTCCGCTTCTACCAGATCCAAGGCTACGATCAATGGGACCAAACAGTTGACGGCTTTGAACCAAACCCAGCCAGCGATATAAAAGATCCTTCAACTAGCGGGTCCAGTTCTCATTCGCAGTCCGATGATTCTGACGACTCGTCACTAGATGCTTCATCACTCGTGGAGGCAGTTCGGAAATATCCTCGCGTCGCGATAGAGGAGCTTGGACCTATACTGGGTATAGTGTTCGAAGACATCCAGAACTTTTTTGAAAGGGCAGCCATCTTGAGGGAGCAATCTCAGCAGCCTGCAGTAAAGAGACAAGCTACTGGTGTTAATGCGCCGACGTCAACACTTGCAAAACGACCAAGGAATACGCCGCCACGAGCGCCGGTGATAAACATGCGTCTACGCTCAAGTCCCAGCACCAGTCCAAAGTCAGCATCAGAAAGGCTGCTCTGGAATCAATCCGAAGACGAGAGGAATCGAGCGGAGGTACTGGCTAAATTCAGAGCCGCGGGGTCCGAAGCATCCCCGAAGGATTCAGCAACGGACATTATCCCTTCACAAGAGCACCGAGACCTTGGGCACAGCAGGGAGGAGGAATAAGTCAAGGCAGTTGGTGATGATCGTTACCATCTGGAAGGTGAAGTGGTATCGAGAAACTTCTCGCTCAGCAGGAAGAACGAAGCACGGATTGTGCTTTACTGCACATATGACGGTGGTGGTGAGGCGGATGAAGATTCCTTCTACATGGCTATTTACGAAACCCTACACGATATATGCGAGGAGCAGCGTAGCATCTTGGACAACGGCGTTGACCTTTCGGTTTTATCCTCAAACTTTGTAGCACATCCTCGACTCACGAAGCTGCGCTTGACATTCTGCGAGGTGACAGAAGACGACTCGTCGCTGTCAACTTTCACCGCAGGCATGACTACAGCAGAAGACTCCCATGAATACCATTTACGAGTCGTATACGATGCTATCCAGAGTTCCAGAAATAGAGGCGCTGGGATTAACACCATCAGCTTATCGGGGTTTCACCTTCCGTACTACTATGAATGGGAGGATCCCGACCTGGGCACCTTGTCAGATTCTCTCGGCAAGCTGCTGCAATCTGTTCAAGTACTACGCCTGATTGAGTCGAGTTCTCCGCTGGAGATAGTGTCCCGCTGCACACTGGATATTCGCCAGCTTGCAATGCTCTGGAGGACTTCCTGCAGACGAACAAGAGATCTCTTCGATCTATTGGCTTCCACGATGTCACGATCACCGAGTCGAGCCTACTGGTGAGCCCTTCCGGGCTGTCCTCAGATATGGTCTGCAAAATGATGAAAATTCCACAGTCCTCGTCGTGTCGAGCAGCTGTTTGTGGCTGCCTTCCCTTTCGGAAAGAAGGGAATAGAATGCTATTGGATAGTGACAGTCACCCACACAACGACAGAAACATGAGGGAGATAGCTTGTGCGGGGAGGACGTCATAATTGTCACTGGCATATTTCACGAGCGCTTCACTTGAAGCAGCCTTAGTTTCCTTTGGATCAGTTCAACAGCTTCTATAGTGTCCTAAAATCTGACCTTGAAATATCTACACTTTCTGAAACGTACTGGTGGTATACCAATCTGATACAAAGCACCAGATACAATACCATGTACGAGACATCGCCCTTTGGGGAATTAGGGTGGTCATTTTTGGTGACCACTCTAGATCATCATCAACCATCGAAAGAGGTGGTCATTTTTGGTGACCACTCTAGGGTCCTCAGCTACCATTCCTTTTTGGCCCTCCCATAAGTGCCCTGTCCTAATAACACCTTCGGAACTGCCACAATGAGCAACTCGTAGGGCGGGTTGAGCTAGCAGGGTTCATTATCATCGCAAGATGGAACCCTGCCCAGGAGCCCATAAATGGCATGACGCCATAATAAGCGATTGGCAGGAATAAGCCCTTGCGGGTGCGGGGATATCAGTGACGATTGGTGCGCCTTCTCGTGGAGCGGACAAGCTATCTTGGTGTGTTACTCCACTTTAGCGGGCCATTCGATCGTTTTGATGGCTTCCCTCCCGTCCCACCGACTGTTTGAAAGTACTTTGCGATGTCGGAAAAGGGATGTTCAACCAAGGGGAAAAGTTTTTGATGTCAGCCGCGGACCAGCTTCATATTTACAGTACCGCTAGGTCCAGAGGCCACCGATTCTGGTTGAATTTGGGAGGTGGGAGGTGCTGTTGCTGTTGGTTCAAAGATATGGCTCGGATGCCGCCATGATGTCCCCTTAGCATGGCTTATTTACTATGCTCACAGCCACGGCTTTGCTAGCAATGTCTCTATACTTATCAACCACTCAAGTACGTCAATAACCTAGGAACGCTAGTCCGACATGGCTTCCCCTTCTTCTGCGCCTGCTATCAAACGATGCGAAGCTTCCATACTCTCAACCACCTCCATCAAACCTTCTCACGCGAAGGATCTCACGACTTCCTCGATACCACCTTCCCGAAGACTGCCCCCTATACTCGGGATGTAGTGCGAGGCTCGGTACTTCTCTTTACCGAGACTTAGACCCTTGGTGAACACCTTTGGCCGTGATGGGATTTGAGGTTGGTTAAAGTTGGTAGATATGTTGGAGCAAAGTGAACTCGACTCAGTTCCAAACGTGTCAGATCAACTCCGCAGATCTCCAAACTCCTGCAATAGGGTATTTGGCTCTTTCGGAATCCTCATAGGATCTGCGAAGCGAATCTGGAGTTGTGGTGGAGGTTGACATTGTATTTTGTTGTTGTTGTTTGAGTAGGATGAAAAAAAGATGAAGCCGTAGTGGGAGCGCATCCATATATGCACGCTAGTGCTCCTAGCTCCCGCTTCTGGCTTGGATCATGTGATCTGTTAAGCTCTCGATGACTCTCGATGACGGGAAGGAATCGTACGTCGATGGGCTGTCCACTGGCATCGCCTCGCCAACTTTTCTCTTCCTTAGAATCATCAACACGTCCAACTCTTCTTCCCTGATTCACCTCATCTTCAATCTCCTCGTTCATGGTTCTCCCTAATCCTGCGATTGTGACGCTCAGATAGTTTACCGAACCTCTGTCCTAAATCCTCCTTTCAATCTCAAACCCTGTCGACTCGCATATTCGGATCTCGCGAACATGTCTCAAAGTCAGCAGCAGATTGCCAACGAGCGGAGGAGACGTCTACACCACGAAGCTGATGTGGTAGTGGTGGGCGCCGGTGTGTTTGGATGCGCAATGGCTTTTGCCCTGGCGAAACAAGGAAGGAGCGTGCTATTACTCGAGAGATCCCTGAGAGAACCCGATCGCATCGTTGGGGAGCTACTACAACCGGGAGGATGTTCGGCATTGCAGAAACTGGGTCTTGGGGAATGTTTAGAAGGTATTGATGCCGTGAAAGTGGTGGGTTATGAAGTCATTCATTATGGCAAGAGAGTCAATATCCCATACCCGGCGAATGGAGAGAGCAAGAGACCTGAAGGTCGAAGTTTCCACCACGGCCGATTTATCTCGCAACTCCGCAGATTTTGCGCCGGCCAACCAAATATCACAATTGTCGAGACCGAAGTTACCGACACGATTACGAGTTCGCACAATCCGCATGTCTTGGGAGTCAAGTCGAGAACTCGGAATGAAGATACAGGGAGGAAGGAAATGGATAGTTACTTTGGGCAACTTACGATTATCGCTGATGGTTATGCATCCAAATTCCGGAAACAATACATTGACAAACAACCCTTGGTGAAGAGTAAATTCTATGCTCTAGAACTGATCGATTGTCCTATGCCTGCGCCAAATCATGGAATCGTGGTACTCGGAGACGCCTCACCAGTCCTTCTCTACCAAATCGGTACCCACGAAACCAGATGTCTGATGGACGTCCCAAACAACATCCCGTCGGCATCAACAGCAGCAGGAGGTGTAAGATCATACTTCAAAAAGGTTGTCTTGCCATCGTTACCATCCCAAGTACAGCCCTGTTTTGAAAAAGCTCTCGAAGATGGAAAGATCCCACCAAGCATGCCAAATAGCTTCCTCCCTCCCTCTACCCAAGGAGAAAAAGGTCTTGTCCTCCTTGGCGATGCGATGAATATGCGTCATCCCCTAACAGGAGGCGGAATGACAGTAGCATTTAGCGATGTAGTCCTCCTTTCCGAACTCCTTGCCCCAGAAAGAATATCCAACCTAGGAGACACATCCGCCGTACAAAGAGCCATGAAGGAGTTCCACTGGAAGCGAAAAGGTCTCTCTACGATCATCAACATTTTGTCAATGGGACTCTACAGCCTGTTCGCAGCAAACGACCGCCATTTGAAAGCCCTTCGAAAAGGTTGCTTTGCTTACTTCGAACGAGGGGGCAGTTGCGTAGACGGCCCTTCGGGTTTACTTGCGGGGATTATTAGACAACCTATGGTATTGTTCTACCATTTTTTTAATGTGGCTTTACTTTCCATTTGGATCGTCATGCAGGATACAATGGGGAGTCTTCTGGGGGTTTGGAAGTTCCCTTACGCGGTTCAGCAGAGTGTGCTTGTTTTCTGGAAAGCCTGTGTGGTTATCTTCCCGTTCATATTTAGTGAGATGAGGCCTTGAGAAATGGAGGCGCTGGTGTTATCTTGGGGTGGCTTGCCTTGGACTCGATCTGTGGCCGCCACAGACTTACTATCACGAATGGCTCTTGCGAGATGCATGTACGCGAACCGTAGCAGGAGGCGACGAACGCGGTTTCCCTTCATTAAACCTTGCACGATGTCCATCGCGGCAATGAGAGACTGCTCAAAGTTGTTGTTGTCGGCTAAGGGTTCAGCTGAGAATGCAATCCACCATTCGTATATCAGACGACAGTTGTCACGAAAATAGGCTATGGAGTCCATGCTGATCAGGAGGCAGGCCACGACTGTTACTTGAGCAGGTACCAAGTCCATCTTGTCACTCACCCGTAGGCCTGCACCCTTTGTTGAGCGCTTGCTTCGCGAAGCTGGCGCTCGTTCCAGAGGCAGATTTATGTTCTCGTCGCGGCCGTCCTGATCTGCCACCTGAGGAGATTTGGGCTTCTCGGTCGTTTCATTATCGGCAGTCTCTTCCGACTCATTATGTCCCGAGTCTGGTGTTGGTGTCGTCGTTATGGAAGGGAGCTCATTGGCACTGCCAAATGGCGTGTTCGGCATCGACATTGATCCGAATTGAGCTGGGATTGCATCCGTGGCAGATTGTTCTTCCCATTCCATACACGTTTCCTCCTGGGCAGACATCTCTCCAAAGTTTTCTAGTGGACGAGCGTGGCACTGTGACAGATCTGCAGCATCGTCAATAATATAGGACGGTATGGTCAAGTCGTCGTAGATATCTTCGTCGCTGTCGCTCTCGTCCAAGCTTGGAACTGTACTCTCTTCCCCGCCGTCGGACTCGTTTGTCCATCTATGATTCTCAGCACTATCTGCAGATGAATGCAATCGACCTGACCGTGCAACGACTTCGCACGACCCCTGGTCATTCGGTACGTGGCCAGACCTGCTGGCAGTGTTCAGTTCGTGGTGAAGCACAGCTCCATGTCCAGACGAGATGAGGGCGTATGTGATATCCTTCCATATCAACAAGAGATTTGAGGGATCTGGGTTATCAGTTGTAGGAACTTTCGATAGGTGCATGTTGCATGTGGTCGATTGATTGTTGCTGAAGGAAGAAACCAAGCGATTCGAGACGCGGCAATGGTGCACTACTGCTGCAGCATTGGGGAGCTTTCTACGAAATGGCCACGTGTCAGCTGTTTCTTCGTGATCAGCACTGATCCGATCCATTTTAGGAGCATTTAGGGAACCTCCTCACTAAACACCCCACAAGGATTTGCTCATTATCCTACTTGTTTCTGGGCGGCTGCCAAAATAAGCATTCGTAAGGCTGGATGGGCTAGTAGGGTGCATCATCTTGGCAAAGTGGATTTCTGCCTAGGAGCCACAAACGGCATTCCGCCACAATAAGCGGTTGGCAGGAATAGGCGCATGCAAGCTGGCGCTGAGCAGGGCAGGGGTTTAACAAGGATGCCATCTAGCCAAGCGCAAGAAATCATCTTCGTGCATTACTCCACTTTAGCAGCCTGTGCTAAAAACTTCAAATTCTACCTTCAATCTTTCGCTTAGTTTATGCTTATTCTGTCATATGCTACGTCAATGGCCATTTTACAGGGTCTGGAGGCGTGTGCTTTACATTGACGATGGTCAATGGAGCCATCTGCCTTCCGCTTGCGATTGTTATCCAATATATTTTGGATTATGTGGGGTGGGATCTCGATGCTGACATCGACGTCCTCCTCCGTCTCCCCTTCCTTCAGCTTCTCTTTCATGTGTCTGACGATTTCTTCTAGCTGGCCTGGCAGCAGCTTCTGGTGGCTCCCTCGCTCGTCCGGCCAACAATGGGGTCCTTGCTTGCAGTGTTTGGCTCTACAACGATAGTGCTCGTAGACTCTAGTCCAAAGACCAGCTTCGGCGGCTCTCTGAAGCCTTTGAGCCTCTGTCGCGCTTTTCTTCTTCTTCTTCTTGCCCTTCGCCGTTGCAGAATCGCAAGCAACTTCCTTGTAAACAAACTCCATGCTGAGGGTTATCTTCCTTCCCATGCTGAACAAGTCACTCAGACCTTCCAGGTGTTCGTCGACCAGATGCCAATCGATCTCCAGCTTCTGGCATCGTTTCGTCAGGCCGCGTCGACGGCTTTTCTCGACAGAGACTTCGATAATCGTTTCTTCGCACGTATATTTATCTTCTGGGAATTTGTCTTCGTCCTTGAGATAGTTATCAAGTCGGGGGTGGAACTTAACCTTCCAAAAATCATTCGGAGCCAAGACGAGATCAGCATCTGTGTCTGAAAAGACACGCCTAGCTCTGATCTTCTCCCGCTGAGAGATCTTCCACTGAAAGTCATAATGGATACACACTGGGTTGTGCTTGTCATATTGCTTTTCACTGTCCCATCCACTGAGTCGGAGAAGCGGTAATGTTTGTCCAACACTTGGCTGATCGGCTCGTTCGGTCGCTGGGCTGGCTGGGCGAGCGCTCAGGCTGCCAGATGTCGGAATCACGGCGGCTCCACAGTTGAAAGAATGATCGCTGCTAAGCCTGTCGGAAGGCTTGTTTTCCATGATTGCGTGCACGCAAAAGTTGCAACATCATTCCACGGCAAGTCAATGTGACCCTCAGAGTGCCGAGAGTTTTCTGCGGGTCCCTGTATTTGCTTACTGGCTGAACTCTTCCAAGGCGAGTTTACCATGTTCGCGAAGCGTGAGAAGGCGCATGGTTTCTGGATATCTGTCTACTGGATACAGAGCTAGAGAAGGTAAGGAAGTCAGTCATCTGTGAGTGAGCTTCAACCAGGCGCTCCAAGCAGCCGAGTGTATTCATCGACACACCAGCGCTTGATAGCGCTCTGGAGGCAGTGCAGCTTGCATCCCGTGCCGTTGAGTGGATGCAGCCTCAGGTGTTAAGGCGCCTAAATGTAGGTTCTGATGCAAACATGCAACTCTTCCTTCGACAATCCTTTGCAACAACTCCATCCAGTACGGCAGGAGATAATCAGATGAGTTTGGGAGAGGAAACAAGGGCACTCTGTATGACTGTCGAAGAGACAAATATTATGGAACGATGGGGCCAAGCTGCTAAGGACAGGAGACAGGACTAGGCACAGGATGAGGCGGGAAGTGGACAAATCCAGATGGCAATTGATTGGAGGTTGATTTCCCTATCAGTTGCTTGCAAGTATCCTCATGCCTTCGCAAGGTTAAGGATGCGGCGTTGCACCCCTCTACCCCATTTCCTAAACCAAGGTCTTGCGCTCCGAAATGCGGTTTCCGAGTTTATCTCTACGCTTGTCCTTCGTCCCGATCCCGCCTTCGTTTATGTCGCTCATGGGTTTCGAGAGCTATCGGCGTTCTTGATTAGTGAGATGTATATATATATAAGCGCAGGATATTATTGGTCTTACCATTCGCACGGCGAAGATGCCACTGTTGCAAAAGAGCTGCCACCCCAATCAGGACCTGAAGGATACCGTATATGATTGCTACGATAAACTCAGGAGGCAGCAGGTGAGGCATGTTTGGACGAGGTGATGTGATGGTATGTTGAGGTTATAGCTGTGAGAATCTGAAGTCGTGACCTGGTACGCGCACCTTTGAAATGGGGGAAAACTGGGCAAGAGACCTCAACTGCTTCACCTTAATATTTATAGCATGTTTGCTTGCAATCTGCTCCTTGTTTCTGAACGAGGTAGTCTTGCACAATAGTACTTTTGTACCCGGGTCGTGAGTGATACAAGTGAAATGGTAAAAGCAGGACACCCTCGTATCCGGCACCGGTGCTACACAATGCGCCAACAACTGAAGGATCTGCCATATTTACCAAACCACAATAGTTCAAAAGTACAATGGTTTAAAAGTGCAATTGTTCGAATTATCGGAATGCGCGCGGTACGGAGATATGGAGCTGGCAACGGCCATGGACAGGCTCGATTTTTTGAGCCAGGTTTAAACCAATCATTGTGATGGGAAGCAATGGTAGTGGATACATTTTTCAGATTGTACTTTTGAGAAACGTGCTATAGCAAGCCACCTCTGTTTCAGTTTCTCAGTTGAGAGCGTTGTGCTGAAAGCGAAAGAGAGCCAGAGGGGCAAAACCTGCCAAGCGGATTGTACTTTTGCTTCCTTGCTGCGGGTTGGCGTCGCATTGGGGCTGTGAACTGGCTGGCTTGATCTGCTGGACGGCGGACGATCCATGCCCCTGCTGCGGACAATTGTACTTTTGCGACCAGTTGGGCGCAGTAACACCTGTTCATCACCGTTCTCCCATTCAGACGCGTACGGGAAGCCTTATATAAATCCGCTCAAGACGCCTGCTTGTCCACTTAGTGTTCTTCATCGTTTCAAGCCTTTCCCAACTTCTGCATCGAATTCCGGATAATAATTACTTCGGCTAAAAGGCCCGCTATGGACTACTCATGGCCGGGCGGCTGGTTTCCGCCTCAGGACCCTACTCCCTGGACCTTGCTTCCATTTTCAGCTCCCGAATATCCAGCGATTCTGAGCATTCCAGCAGATTTTCAACAATGGATTTCAACTGCCTACGAACAAAGCGAACATGTCACTACGTCGGCGGTGCATGTTGTACCTCACCAAAGTGAATTCCCATACGCAAACGACACGATCGCACAGTCGCACCAACTCCAACTTTCCGACAATACCAACGCCCACAATGTACAATCAATGGCTCCGCCACCGAATCCGCGAAAGCGAAAGGCACCGACATTGCGTCAGGAGGATTGGGAGCCAGTCAAAGCCCGCATTGTCGAACTGCACATCACCCAGAATATGCCCCTTCCCGAGGTGAAGCAGATCGTCGAGGAAGAGTTCAAGTCCATTGGCTTCATTGCAACGTAAGTCCGCTGCTTTCTGTGCCGCATTACTTTAACTGACTTCTAAAGTATCCGACAATACAGGACGCGGATAAGCCATTGGAACCTGGACAAGAGTATCAAGTCGAAGGAGATGAAGCCAATTGTGAGAAAGAGACAATATAGGAGGCTCGTCGAAACGAACAAAGGGGAGCTTATGTTCAGGATACGGGGAAACGTTGTGGACCCTGAGAAGATTGAAAGATGGATGAAGAGGAACCAGATTCCAGAAGACATGGTATATGCTCCAAGTCCGGCTGCCTGTAAGGAATGTTCTCCTGATCATTTCTAGCATAATCTAACTAATATGGCTAGGTACGCCTGGGGCAATAAGTGCTTGGACAGCCTCTGAGCGAGGCTCTCCCGCTCCAAGTCCTGCCCACTTGACAATGTCCCCGATAGCTCGCGCAACAAGCCGCCTCCCGTCCATTCCCAAAGACTTCGGGGTTCCGTTTCCGGTCCCATCGTTAGCTGAACTCGGCGTGGACCCGCGGGAGAAATCTGGAGACGACTGGACTTCTATTCATCTAGCGGCGGAGGATGGACTTGTTGCGATAGTCAACCTACTGGTCGAACTTGGCGTTGATCCACAAGAGAAATCAAAGGACGGCTGGACTTCTCTTCATCTAGCGGCGCAGGGTGGGCACGTTGCTATGGTCGACCGACTGGTCGAACTCGGCGTTGATCCACAAGAGAAATCAAAGGACGGCCGGACTTCTCTTCACCAAGCGGCTCTTAATGGGCACGTTGCGATGGTCAACCGACTGGTCGAACTCGGCGTTAATCCACGAGAGAAATCAAAGGACGGCCGGACTTCTCTTCACGGTGCGGCGCAAGGTGGGCACGTTACGATGGTCGACCGACTGGTCGAACTCGGCGTTGATCCACAAGAGAAATCAAAGAACGGCTGGACTTCTCTTCATCAAGTGACGCAGGGTGGGCACGTTGCGATGGTCGACCGACTGGTCGAACTCGGCGTTGATCCACGAGAGAAATCAAAGGACGGCTGGACTTCTCTTCAGTTTGCGGCTCTCAATGGGCACGTTGCGATGGTCGACCGACTGGTCGAACTCGGCGTTGATCCACGAGAGAAATCAAAGGACGGCTGGACTTCTCTTCAGTTTGCGGCTCTCAATGGGCACGTTGCGATGGTCGACCGACTGGTCGAACTCGGCGTTGATCCACGAGAGAAATCAAAGGACGGCTGGACTTCTCTTCAGTTTGCGGCGCAGGGTGGGCACGTTGCGATGGTCGACCGACTGGTCGAACTCGGCGTTGATCCACGAGAGAAATCAAAGGACGGCCGGACTTCTCTTCATCAAGCGGCTCTCAATGGGCACGTTGCGATGGTCGACCGACTGGTCGAACTCGGCGTTGTTCCACGAGAGAAATCAAAGGACGGCTGGACTTCTCTTCACGGTGCGGCGCACGGTGGGCACGTTACGATGGTCGACCGACTGATCGAATTCGGCGTTGATCCACAAGAGAAATCAAAGGACGGCTGGACTTCTCTTCACCAAGCGGCGTTTAATGGGCACGTTACGATGGTCGACCGACTGGTCGAACTCGGCGTTGATCCACGAGAGAAATCAAAGGACGGCTGGACTTCTCTTCAGTTTGCGGCGCAGGGTGGGCACGTTGCGATGGTCGACCGACTGGTCGAACTCGGCGTTGATCCACGAGAGAAATCAAAGGACGGCCGGACTTCTCTTCATCAAGCGGCTCTCAATGGGCACGTTGCGATGGTCGACCGACTGGTCGAACTCGGCGTTGTTCCACGAGAGAAATCAAAGGACGGCTGGACTTCTCTTCACGGTGCGGCGCACGGTGGGCACGTTACGATGGTCGACCGACTGATCGAATTCGGCGTTGATCCACAAGAGAAATCAAAGGACGGCCGGACTTCTCTTCACCAAGCGGCGTTTAATGGGCACGTTACGATGGTCGACCGACTGGTCGAACTCGGCGTCAATCCACAAGAGAAATCAAAGGACGGCTGGACTTCTCTTCAGTTTGCGGCGCAGGGTGGGCACGTTGCGATGGTCGACCGACTGGTCGAACTCGGCGTTGATCCACGAGAGAAATCAAAGGACGGCTGGACTTCTCTTCATCAAGCGGCTCTCAATGGGCACGTTGCGATGGTCGACCGACTGGTCGAACTCGGCGTTGATCCACGAGAGAAATTAAAGGACGGCGGGACTTCTCTTCACCTAGCGGCGCACGGTGGGCACGTTACGATGGTCGACCGACTGATCGAACTCGGCGTTGATCCACAAGAGAAATCAAAGGACGGCCGGACTTCTCTTCACCAAGCGGCGTTTAATGGGCACGTTGCGATGGTCGACCGACTGGTCGAACTCGGCGTTAATCCACAAGAGAAATCAAAGAACGGCCGGACTTCTCTTCACCTTGCGGCTCTCAATGGGCACGTTGCGATGATCGACCGACTGGTCGAACTCGGCGTTGATCCACGAGAGAAATCAAAGGACGGCTGGACTTCTCTTCATCAAGCGGCTCTCAATGGGCACGTTGCGATGGTCGACCGACTGGTCGAACTCGGCGTTGA
>Ga0207886_10133_pt1 | contig 42656 bp, 46 predicted proteins | sample LinPmetageLP35_FD_184048 | JGI IMG/M metagenome (GOLD analysis project Ga0207886, IMG submission 184048) | Marine viral communities from the Pacific Ocean - LP-35 (SPAdes) | ecosystem: Environmental > Aquatic > Marine > Oceanic | place: Pacific Ocean | collected 2009-08-31 | reverse complement strand
TGTTTCCTGACCGGAATCTCGACACCTCCCAACCATCAAGTTCACGTGATCTCGCGCCGCCTTTGCTCAGGCTGGCTCAGGCCCGGCTCAGCTTCGGCTCATGTCTGCTCAGGTCTGCTCACCCATCTCACCAGACATCGTCAACTTTTAACGAGGGGCCCGAAAAGGCCCCCTTTCCCAGCCAGGGATCCCAAATCTGTTCCCACTGCACTTTCACAACCTGTGCCAGCGAGACAGTTATCCCCGTCTGCCCGTCTTCATGCAAAATGCCCACATGCAGGGACATTTTCTTGCGTCTTACTTCAGGGTGTTTGACGTCGTTCTCTGCGGTTTGCCTGGGGCTTCGTACCCTATAAATGGCTGTCCCCCTCTTGCCTTCACATCTTTTCTCTCCCATATTCTCTCCCATCTTCTCACACATCCTCTCACCATCCTCTTCACCCATCCTCTCACCCATCCTCTCACCCTCTTCTCATCCTCTTCTCACCTCTCTCCAATCCCTCCCATTCCTCAAGCAAGACCTTCTTTTCTCGTTTCCACTCCAGATATCCACATCCGCGCCTGCACGCCATGAGCACCGAGCGGGCAAAAGGATGTTGGAGAGGACTGAATCCAGACGAGCAGATAGAGGCAGCCCTGAGGGATGGGCTCTCCGAGGACAGGTCTGGGATCGATAGCAATCCCGTTCACAGAAAACTTAATGAAAAAACCAGTCAACCACGGTACGACGCGATGTGGGATTTTTGGGAAGCGTGAGTTGCCAACATCACAAAGTCAAGTCCAGAATAGCAAGCACTGACACATCTTAGGTATGAAAGGAAATATCCAGGATCGGATTTACGCAATATGGAAGACATGAAGCATATCACTGAAGCTGTCGGACGCGCAACCCCCTACAGACTGGATAAAGAACTGAAAAGAGCAACTGTCAAAACGGTACGGAACAAGATGCGAAAACTCATGTCGATATGGCAGCGAAAGACAAACCTCACTATTCCTCCAGAAGTCCATGACTCAGTGGCTCCTGTAAGTGTGCCTGCGGGCCAGCCCACTCCAAAGTATTAACATGTGATGCATTTACTAACGGGAGAGAAAGTATATCAAAGACGTGCTCAGATACACGATTCCCCTGTCGATAGAGGAAAAGGCACCCACGTTCTTAACAATAGAGAACTACGTCGACATGGAGGAGCTATTGTGGCAGCATGACCACCATAACTACGTCCACGAAGGGTGCCGTGTGGATTTGAGTGCCCTGTTGAAGATGCACTGCTATACTTCTGCAAGGTTACAGGAAATATGCAAGGCGAAGTACAAGGTGAGATACCAAGTCTGAGGTAGAAATGAAACCCCAGTTTTCGTACTGACCATCTCTAACAGGACCTCGTTTGCATGGTTGCATGGAAGGATGGAGAGCCAGAGATTAAGATAAGTTTCAAAAGAGAATTTACTAAAGGAATGCAAGATACCCCGAAAAAGTAAGTCCAAAGTATTCATTCCAAAGCTCAGGTGGGTTGCTAACAGCTCACACACAGACCAAAACATCCACTGTATGAGAGGTTAAAGCCCGCGCCTCCTCTTTCTGCCAACGGCCTCTTGTTTCTACTCGCTATCATTATCTCGGCCGGCGCGTTCAGGGACTATAGCACTATTGAGGATGTTCTCGCTGCTAGACCGCCGCCGAGCAGAAAGTACCGGATTATGGATTGGGCGGACGGTGTGCTGGACGATCCAGTTTTTCCGGAGATGTCTGCAGATGGACCGACCGAGAAGACCAAAAACGAGACCGCGTGGGGCCACCAGTGTTCAGACTGGGCAAAAAGGGCTGGTTTTACAGGAGGGATGGGGCTTCATGCCCCCCGTCGCGAAGCGCTTATCAAGGTAGACGGTAAGGGGTACTCACTTCGAACAAGTTCATGGTACAGCAGGCTAATTGGCAACAGACGGTGGCTATTCACTAGGGCAGGTCATGAAGTTTGCCGCGCACAGAAACTCAAAGACTCTTGTCGGCCACTACTTGGATGACATGAGTAATGTGGACGGTGCAGCAGTCTTCCTCGGCCTAGAGCCGCGGCGGGATCTCACCGAAGACTTCCGCTCTGCGTCCATGAAGAGAAACCCGGACCTCCGGCACTCAATTCCAGCAAAGTACCTGGATGAGCTGAGACAGCGCCGGGACTTTACCGATCTTGGTGACCAGATTGACAATCTCTCCGCTCAGATCACGGCTGCCATCACGGAGAAGGGGCGCCAAGAGCTCAAGGCTCAACGGCGCTATGTCTATGATCAGCGTCAAAAGCTCATTAACGAAGAGTTGGAGAACTACCGCAGGACGCAACGGCGAGTACACACCACCCAATGTGAGGCAGACGACCAGGGCGAGTGGCACCGCAGTTACTTTGACCGTGTTGTCCGCCGCATGGTTCCTGAGCGCGATCGCCTCGCTCGCACTTTACCGATCGCCGCCCCGCTGCGGAGTCCAGAAGGTATCTCCGCTCTCCAAGACCTTATTGCGCTCCGCACAAACGATTCCCGTGTTGCGTACCAGGAAGCGTTACGGCCTATAGGAGGTCGCTGTCCAGTACCGACCTGCGGCCAGGAGCTTAAAGAGTAAGGATAGTCCCCCCTTATTAGTGCCACTTCTGCTAACAGAACGCATCAGCATCGTCGTGAAAGAGAGGTGGAAGCATGTGTACCGGTGCTCCAAGGACTACCATGAGAAGCAATCTGGCTTCGCCGAATTTTGCTTCCGGTGCAGCAGCTGGATAACCAGCGAGACAGATTGGGAAGCCCACTGCCAAGATCATATCGACAATCTCGATGTGCCTTTCCGGTGCGAACCAGTCACTTTCCGCCACGCCGTTGCCTGCGCCGGATATTGCAGCGGATGTCTGAGGAAAAAATGGCTACCAGCAGCTGTACGGATGAGACAGTTCCCCGATCGAACAAGCTGGCAAAGACATATCTCTGACTGCATCCCAGAGTATGTCGAGAGTCTAGATAGCAAGGACTCTACTCCATGCCCGCATTTGTTATGCGCTGTGGTGCTTCATTCGGAATCAGACTTGTGGAACCACCTCGGAGACATACACAGCACTCACAAGTCAGATGCAGGGAAGAAGCGCCAACGTCAGCGGGAAGAGGGCGATGATGAACGAGCCGAAACGTCGGGTACCGCTAGAACGAAACGGCGTCGACTCCCAGGAAAGCTGGAAGATGGGGAATCCAAAGTGCCGGGTGGTCAAAAATCAGCCCCCAAAGGTCGTTCCAAAGATCCTCTTGGCCACACGTTTGTGAATATCTCGGCAATGGATTTTGATCCATGCCCAGCGGATGGTGTTGAGATGGCAGCAGTGTCTAGCGGTTCCTCATCACGTCGCAGCACCCCAGTTGGCAGCGTCTGGGACAATCACGAGGACTGTTACAGTACGCTCTCGTCTCTGTCAGACGACATTCTCGAAGCAGTTCCTCAGACTGGAGAGGAGTGCCGTTCTCCCTGGACAACTCCATTGGAAGCTGCCACCGTCGACCTCCTTGGTGATTCTGAACCTTGGAACTTTGACGAGATCGCAGACGCTATCTCTTCTCCTATTGAGTCTCAGGAGGACTGGATTCTGTCCGGCCCCGAGACTCCTCCATCATATCTGTCCAGTATTCCGATGGAGTTGGTTGATCCGGAGCTTCGAGATGCTCCTTCTTCCACATCAAGTCTACCAGCCATCGCCGACTCGGTCGAGGATGCTCACGGAAGCATACCGATAACTACACCAGGGCACATAGAAAGCTCGGTGATACAGCCGCTTTGTGACAGTCAGCCAGTTGCAATTGATGCCAAGAGAGGGATATGGGAGGCTGAAGCGTTGCTTGCCAAGTGGAAACGAGGCAAAACGACTTGGTATCTTGTGAAGTGGAAAGGATTTCCGCACGATGGCAATACGTGGGAGAAGCGGAAGGACATAAGCCCAGAGCTTGTCGAAGGGTTTGAGGCGACCTATCAAGGGAACCATTTGGGCGTGCGGTTACTCGAGAAGCGAGCACGGAGAGGAAAGGTTGAATACCTTGTTGAGTGGAGGGGTCGTCCGGGGAGCGAGAATTCATGGGAGAAAGAAGCTACCATCAGCCGTGAACGAATTATGGAGTTTGAGGCTAAGGAAACCATCGCCTTTATTATGTCAGCAAAGTAGCCTGAGATAGGAACTCCGCCAATGACAGACACAGACGCCGCTTACCCCGCAATCCTGCCACGCCTGTCCTGTATATTACTCATCCAGTTCCTCCCCCATTGAATGTAGCACCTTTTCTTTACCTCATTGTGACTACTGCGTTAATATCGCATCCCACTGCCACCATGCCCTCTCTGATCCAACACCAAAAATCCACCAAGCACTGCCCCTGCCACCTTCATCGAACCGGTCAACCCTCGAGAATATAGGACCCACAGAATTATCTCTAGGGAAAACGTTAATGGTGCTGTGCACTCCTGGCTAGGGCGGGGTTTGACACGTTTGTGGATAGAGAGGCATCTGTTCGAACCACCAGGAAAGCTGATGGGTTTGAGGAGTTACGGCTAGGACGAGGGCGAGGCCGATCTCGGAGCACAAGTACTGCTGGCGGTCACAAAATTCATCTGATTCCCCCACATTCCACACAACAACCTGTGACTATGGAGAACTGGTGGGATGTTTGATACCGTCTTCTGAGATTATACACATGTTGATTTCTCGCCCATTTTGCCCATGTGCCACTAGCTTTACGAGCCTTCCTACTGAAGTAATGTCCCAAAAACCGCAGCACCAAGCTGAACAGCTCTGCTTTGACCGAAAACCACGTGTTCTATCTGAGGATGAGCTTTTGCCCAAGCTTCTGCGATTGTCTGGCTTGCAAAGAAATTCACGTATTGGCAGCAAATATCCGCTGCGGCACCCGTATGAGATTCCGTGCCAACTAGAACCACGGTTTCCGGCGGGTCCCAGCTAACCTGTTGCTGACGGAAGACGATACGGACTTCATCACCAGAGTCTGTATCTGAGCATATAGTCGCATCGCTGTTGACCATAGGGGGGATGCCTAGAGCATCTATCGCGCACATGGCAAAGACTGTTACACCATTTTTCAGTTCGACCCGATGGCGAGTGGGTCTGATCGAGAACGGATAGGCAGCGATGATCTTCCCGTGTTTGTCTATGCGCACATAATCGTGCTCGTGCAGTGCAGTCAGGATTTCATATCCTGTCTGACCCGAGTCGGCCGCGATGTCGTCGATGATATTGCTTGCTGGGAGGTGTCCGGACTCACTTAACGAGCTCAAGATTGCGACTTGTGTTGCGCGCAAGCCCGCTTCCCTAGGTGCGCGGCGACGATGCATGAGAGAATCGAGGACAGGTGTTAATCCTGCGGTATTGTCGTCCTGGTGCTCACAACATGCCTGTCAAGCTTGATTAGATAGTATCGTAAGTAAGCATGGCCACCTTTGCTATTAGAGTGCTAACCTCCATGATCAAATGGACTTGTCCCAGATTACGGGGAGGAACGCAAAATTTTGAAGTCGAGGACGGGAGAATGCTTAGAGAAGAGGAATGAATATCTAGAAGCTGTTGTTCGACTGAGTGGACAAACATATGTAGATTTTGGCACATGATATTTAGATTTAGCTGCGGGATTGCGGCAACGAAGTCTCGGGAGTTCGGATGTAACGTTACATCGTCAGCGGCGGATGACGTGACTCACCGAGTAGACGAATCAACAGTCTTCCGCGCTCGGACTTAGATGCCTTGAAAATAAATGGCAAAAACTGGGGACGAGACGTTCGGTTCTGAACTTTGGATCAACCTCACTCTTTTCACAATGGCCTCTGCAGAGCAGTGCTTATCGTCGGACTCGAGCTGCGGGAATGCCAGTAGTCGAACTGGTCGACTGGTTATTATTGGTTCGTTCCTTCTGACCTTGTAGAATGGCGCATGCTAAGGTTAGAATCAGGCGGCGGTTCAGCTGCCTTTGCAGCAGCTATTGCGGCTGCGCCTGAAGCAGCGAGTGTCATCATAGTCAACAAAGGCCTACCGATGGGAGGTTGCTGCGTAAATGTCGGCTGTGGTACGTGCAATACTCCTCTTAGGACGAGTTTCCAATGAGCGGGGATATCTTAACACGCTCGGTAGTTCCTTCGAAGTTCCTCATCCAAGCGGCGCATGTTACCAGCCCTCACAATAACGCCCCCCCATTTCACGGCATACGCAACGTCACTGATAGGGTGATTGACTTCGCGGCGCTCACCGCACAGAACCGTGCGCTTGTTGAAGGACTTCGACAGGAGAAATATGCCAACGTTATCGCTAGTTTGGATAATGTTAAGTATATTGAAGGACTCGGAAAACTTGTCCGGAGTGCGGGTCAATTAGCGGTTGAAGTCCGCTCTAGCCATGAGGATCAGGCTCCTTTTCAGACTCTGCCCGCGGATCGCGTGATAATTGCCTCTGGAGTCCGCACCAGTCTTCCAAGCCAACTGGTTGACGACCTTGCTAAGATCGATTACCTGACCAACGAAACCGCATACTTCGAATCGAAGCGACCAGAGTCGCTCCTCGTCCTCGGTGGTGGCTATATTGCGCTGGAAGCAGCGCAGATGTTTGCCCGGCTGGGATCAAAAGTCACGGTGCTACAACGATCCGAACAGGTACTCTCTAGTCTCGAGCACGACATAAGCACTGGCTTGGCAGAGCATCTTAGAGGGGAAGGAATTGATATTGAAGCGGGCGTTGATATCACGTCAGTGGTATCTGATGGGGACGGAATTGTCGTCAAAGGCATCTCAAGAGGAAAACAGCGGACATTCACGGCGTCTAGAGTCTTTCTTGCCACTGGTCGTCGCGCCAATACCAACCACATCTCCGATCTTCCACTCAAGCTTGCCAGTACACCGCATGGCGGATTCGTGGTTTCGAACACTCTGCAAACATCGATCCCCGAGGTGTACGCCGCTGGTGATTGCGTCGCCGATTCTCCGCAGTACGTTTATACTGCTGCCGCGGAAGGGCAGCTCGCTGCGCTTAATGCTCTGGGAACGCTCTGCGGCCGGGAACCAAGGGAGATAGACTACTCAGCCGTTCCGTGGGTCGTCTTTACATCTCCGGCTGTCGCGGGCGTTGGCCTAGGTCTTTCCGAGGCTCGTGCCAAGGGAATTGATGCCGACGCATCGTCTCTCCCTCTTCGTCTCGTCCCGCGTGCCCTAGTACAACAAGATACACGGGGTTTCGTAACCCTGATCCGGGACAAGAGCGATGACCGCATCGTGGGTGCGCGTGTGCTAGCAGAAGAGGGAGGCGAACTGGTAATGGAAGCATCGCTTGCCGTGCAGTACAAGATCAAGGCCAAAGATCTGGCAGCGATGTTTCATCCGTATCTCACTTGGAATGAGGCGTGGAAACTTGCAGCGCTAGGGTTTAACAAAGACGTAGAGACGCTGAGTTGCTGCGCAACATGAATCTAAGGACCGAAATTTGCTGGAATAAAATCTATCCGGGGGTTAAATGAGGAGGCAAGAGACAAAGGTGTCGGTTTTAATTATTCAGTCATCTAGGATTGGGTTCTTGATGAAGGTACCTGTTATAATCTATGGGCGTTTGATTCAAATATATCCAAATGGACAGTGTGCTACAAGCACAAGTACCTACAGTATGTATGACTTAGAAATGCGTATCGGAATGTTCGACACGGGCCTTAAAAGGGAATAATAGGGCCGGAGACAATCTCCAGCTCTGCTAGCCTTGCCTTGACCTCAAATCCTTCCTATGCTGGCCAAACCGCTCCTCCAACTCTTCTTCAGTCCACTGCTTCTGTGGCTCGGTGCCGATGTATGCCCCGTCGTCATCTTTCGCGAAGTATTTCAGGTAGTCACGGCGTGGCATAAAGACGACCTTTACGATCCCGTTCTTTTTGACGCCCTTGATTTTATCTATCAAGGACCGCCTCCTCCTGAACCAGACGGTCAGTTATAATTAGAGACCTGTAGAAGGATCTTTTTACTGTATGCCCGACGGCTCTGGAAGCTGTACCACCACTGGTATAATGCTATCGTCGGTAAATCTCACTGGCGGGTGCTGCGGAGCACTGTGCAGGCCCAGATTGACACAGACATTGGGCGAGGAGACCGGCATCGGTTTTCCTATAGCGGTAAATCGCTGCGTCACATCTGCGTCATATCCCTCTTCGTCGCCGTATATCGTGTTCGCTAGGGGCGCCCCATAATTACCATTGCATGTGGTTGTCGGTTCGGGCAATATTCCCGAGGCTGGTGCATACTTGAGCACTCCATTCTCCCGATACGGAAGCATCACGGGCTGACTCTGATAACGAGCCATCATTGCTGAGGTTGAAGTATTGCGCGACATTCAATAGAATTCTTTGAAGGATTTGGGGAATTGACGCGCGTTTATATAGATGCGAACTGCGATAGTGTCATGGAGATGAGGTCGTCGCCGATCTTGTTCGGCACGGAGGGAGTACTGTGGTCTTTGGGTAAATAAACCCACCCCTTGGGGGTTGATGTTTCTAGAGCTTTCCACATACAAAGCCAACAAAAGCTGCTCACTTATTGGCCCCAAGCCCTTGCTCCGTCCGTGCTTCAGAACCCTCAGGGAGTGGGTTTATTTACCCAAAGACCACAAGTAGTCGTGAGCGGGCATCATTCTCCCACCCACGGCAAGCCACAATTCTCATTCGGTCCGATATGATTCCCAACCGCAATACTACTAGTCTTTTATGTAAGAGACAAGACGAAGAGTTCTTCTGGGGTTATGATGTGGCTGTCTTCACAGTCAGCAGGATGCGCTGAAATGTCCGCTCGCTATACAGAGGGAGGCAGAAAGGGATCCCCATAAAAATAGATATCCTTGAACAGTTCCAGGGTCTAGAAATGGTCCCGTAGAGCGATGTTCATCAATCCAAGCTATATAGTCAGTTCAATTATGAACATACCCAAATCTATCATAAAATAAATGGCTTTGCCTCGACCAAGCAACCAAGATCGCGCCAGATGGAGGACGAAATGCCGCCAAAAGCTTTCAGAGCATATTAGTAAGATCTCCGCCCTTAAATGTCACGTAATTTTCTTGATACTAATAAGACAACAGAGAGCAAGCTAGGAATATCAATCGACCCATCAGAAGTTCGTCTAATTACACGTGTAGAGGATCCTTACACTTGGAAATCTCTACCAGCAAGAACACATCTCTTCGGAAAGAACTTAAGCAACCATTCAATTGGAGCTTATATGGAATTATATCGAGAAGTTGGGGTTTCGTTTGAAGCTGTGGCAAGAGAAGTACGTAAGATAAGTCAGCACCCGAAGCAGGATGAAGCTAATGCCAGCGCTAGCATATTCTTTTCACTGGCCCAACAGCAAACTTTACTGACAGAATTGCCGAATTAGAAGCAGAAAATTTAAGGTTAATGGGTGAGGTTAACAAGTTGAAGGATACTGCTGCGGCAGAGTCAACACTTAAGCGAGATGCTGAAGAGGCCGCGAACCAGCTCACAGCAATGCTGCACACAGCAGAATTAGAAAACCAGCACCTAAAGAGGGATATTCAAAAATGGGCTACTTTAGCAGAAGATTTTAGAGTGAGCACTGCAGATTCCCACCAGATTGTGAATGAGGCGTCTTTAGTATTAGAAAAGTTAAAATCTTCACTGCCTTCCATTTGTATATAATTCTTCAAGATCAGGAAACCTGGCAACTGCGCTGCTGGGCTCGCTTAAATTGCCACTTATATCTACGGAAGTAAAAGGGACCGTCTACTTGACATAAGCATATCTCATTGGTTACACACACGATCTCACCTAAGAGAGAGGGTGCAAAGACAGGGTGCAGAGACAGGGTGCAAAGACAGGGTGCAAAGACAGGGTGCAAAGACAGGGTGCAAAGACAAGGAGCAAAAACAAGGGGCAGAGACGAGGAGCAGAGAATGGGTGCGGAAAGTTAATGTCCAATAGTCCTTGGTCTGAACCCAGGTACCCCATCCAGCTCCTTTGCCTAATTCTAATTATATCTGGGATCGACGAGGAGCCGCATCGGCCCCCCCAATCGTCCAATAGAGATATGGTCCAAGTGACTCCCCTACCTCTTTCCAATTATAGCCTTTGGGATCGACAGGAATCGACAGGGAGCCGGATTGAACCCCGTAACTTAATCGTTCAATAGCACGAGTCAGAGCTAACAGTTTGGCCTTGCTGATGACGCTTGATGGGCGAGGCTGCGTGTTTGGGCTATTCGATCACGTGACCAAGAGGACTGGAATGGCTTTTTGTTGCACGTCGCAAGAGAAGGGAACTTCTCGCCGGGCCGCACGGCAAGCAGTTATTGGATATAACTTGACTTGCGTGGCAAGGGTCGATGAAGTGGACGAGCTCATGGAACGAACTGAGTTGCCAAAGTCGACAGCTCAGCCCGCAGTTGTTGACTTTTGAATGCATTTTCTAGACTGTTTATCACTCCGCTCCGAAGATTCTAAAGCTCCTACGAGAATTTTCCGAGGAGTATTATCTTCAGAGAATTCTCTTACGATATCTACGGTCCTAAGCGAATTCTCCCAAAATTCTAAGGCTCCTACGAGAATTTTCCGAGAAGGATTATCTTCAGAGAATTCTCTGACGATATCTACGGCCCTAAGCGATTTCTCCCAAAATTCTAAGGCTCCGAGGAGGATTATCTTCAGAGAATTCTCTGACGATATCTACGATCCTAAGCGAATTCTCCCAAAATTCTAAGGCTCTTACGAGAATTTTCCGAGGAGGATTATCTTCAGAGAATTCTCTGACGATATCTACGGTCCTAAGGGTATTTTCTTAAGATCCGTGGGGTCCTACGAGCCATAACGTCCCAAGATACTTATCTTAAAGCAATATTCTCATTAGGCAATATTCAAGCCGTTGAAATCAGATTGAATGCTTCTGGGATCGATACTTCCTACCCCAGAAGTTAGAAGTAGGTTGTGACAGCTCAGGACTACCAAACTAGACTGGCGAGGTGAAGAATAGTGATTGATATTGCGTATCTCTTAGAATCTAAGGTAAGGAGAGAAGGGAGGGAAGGAAGGAATGAAGGAGGAAATCCAGCGACAATAGTATGGAGTGCCTCAGGCCCTTAGGCCGAGCTCTCAACCTAACTTAGATTATAATTACGTCAAGTCACATGTCAAGCTCAAGTTGATCTGTGACAGAGGTGAGCAAGGCAAGAAAATGAGTAAAGCCCACAAATGCTGACAGATGGTGACCTCATAGTCAGCTTGCACACGCGTCCGTTCTAAATTAATAGAGGCAGTGCAACACCAAATTCGGACCTATTCTCTCTCATTGGGCCAGCAACTCCGCAGACGGATTCAAGCCCAAGTGGTTGATGCAAACACCAGCATTTCGGCTGACGAGTGTTGGAGGGTAATTCCTGTGGAAAAGATGAAACAAAACCGCCATACTACTTTAAATACTAGACTAATCTAACTTTCTTCCGTGAAGAGATCTCACAATCACGCTGACTTGCATTCTAATTCCCCAAACTTACTTTTCCAGCTACGCTGGCTGGTATTCTAACTCCCACAGGCTTACTCCCACAGGCTTACCTTATCATTTAAGTACCCACGTACTTCATCTCGCAGTTGATCGCGTAGCTGGTCGGTTCCTGAGACTAAAACTGGTCAGCGAATCAAAAAAAAAAAAAAAAAAAAAAAAATGGATACTTTTATTGAGGATGAAAACTTACCCATTACTAGCATTCCTCCCCGCTCTTCCGTCTCCTCTTGCACCCTTTTGATATATTCCCCTTCCGCCTCTTCTCGAAGAATCGTCGTCAGATCGGCCGTACCACTGTACACTATAGCACGTCGACCAAAAGGCACCCGGTCTGCCTTTCCCGATTGAATGTAAATTGAGATGCTGAGAATCTAATCCAAGTTAGAAGTTGTATGAAAACGTAAGTGAGGGGGTAACTGACATAACCTTCATCTAAAGTGTCGTCAGCTAGGGCGTCGTTGAGTAAAGACTCCACTGCAATCCCAATGTCTATTCACAGTCAGCTTGAATTTGCGATCCGACCTAATTCCAACTTACCTAGGGTCTCCAACTGCCAGACCAAATGAACGCGGCGGGTCCGCGTCTTGCAGGCATTATACCCATATATTAGCTGCCTAAGGTAAGAGAGCTGCGCAGCTATGCCGAAGCCGCTCGCTACCATGAGGACGGTCTCGTACTCGCCTACCGGTGCACTGGTACCGTGTGGCCCACTGAACAGAGCTAAGCAGGGGGGGCGATTGGACTTGCTGTATTCCAGAAGTTTTTGAGTGAAGCCTTGGCGAGGCTCTATAAATAGATCCAAAGCGCTCTGCTCTCCCTCGGACCAGGACGTCACAACGAATGGATGGCTTTGCCAAAAAGACCAAAAACTGACTGGGGTCCACAGCCCAATGTGCTGTCCAGCTTTGACTTTCAACGGTCGAGATAAAGTTAAGCGGATCTTAACTATGTCGTTCATGTGGCTGATAGAAGCTTGAGGAAAACTGCGGCCAACGGCTTTGTTTCGCCAGATGATGAATCCATACTGGAGGAGAAACGTTGAAAGGAATATTCCTGCAAAGATGTAGATGTATACGCGGGGAAGGAGCGGCTGCGACGCCAAGTGTCGCCAAATCGAATAGGCAGCGAGCACTGCCAATGCTTGATGCGTGCGGATGAAGGCTTCGTACGAGAGCGCGCGGAGAAGAGGCAGGGAGAGCATGAGAAGACATAGCGACGATCCTCCCTACGCAGAGTTAGATGTAGCCAACACACGGTAGAACGGATTGAAACTTACGACTACTCCCCATAGATTCTCCGGTACGTGTAGGGAGAAAGTGGTCCGACTTGCCACAACTGTAATCACGTGGAAGACAAGGAGGACGAACGACATTACCCCTGCTGAGCGGTGGAATCGTCGGAACGTGCCCAAAGAAATGCCGAGGAGATCTGCGAGAACGTTAAAAGAGGGGCCAGAAAGGAGCGGGACTAGGTTAATCAACGCGAGATTTGCAGCCCGCAGCCCAGCCTTTGATACAGACGACACCTCATATCTAAGGCAGAAAATAATTGCCGCGAAGTAAACGGATTGCAAAAGGACATCGGCTCGACTCCACGGACCCAGGTATCGGTGACGGCCAAGAAGCCGCGGATAAACAAAATGCTTATTCGTCCAAAGCAAAAAAGCTTCCAGGAACTGCCTTATGCGGTGGCGTATCTTAAAACATGCAAGGGCAAGGAAGACGCCGCCTATGGCGATACCAAACGCGAGGGTGATCTCCATCGGAAAGCGAGTATAGGATTCGTATGAGAATTGAGTGAAAGAGGAGGGACGACACAGAGAGATTGACATGACTGAGAGGGAATGTATAGTATGAGGGCTGGCCATGATGGAGTCCGAACTGGACGAGGGACAAGAATGGACCCCTGGAACCAAAAATAGGAGGGAGACAGAATGGCTCCCCTGGAATCAAAAACAGAGGAGGCAGAAACGGTCCCACGGGGCCGGGAAGGGACGCTGTAAATCCAGCTTCACAGCTCCCGCTACTCCACAAACCATAGCAAATCTAGTTGGAAATGGTAAACGACTACATTGATCTAATAACTATCACGGACAAATAGCTTACTAAGGCTCCAAGCACGCTCACGACATTGTATGCTCCCATGAAAACCGCCTAGCTTGGTGTATACTTGTAGTCTCTGCGCGCCCAGAGGCTGGCGAGAGACACCAGGCCCTTGAGCTTTTCTTTTCGCCAGGGAAGTCGCATTAGCGGGTGCTAGAAAGTATTAGAATATAACGTGGAAACATGAGCCTTCAACTTACCTTCATCAACTCGCCGACCGAGCCAGCAGATGTTGTCTCCGAGAGGAAGCCGACAGCGTCGGAGCCCTCAGGCCAACGATGCAGATCATCCACACCAATAGCTCCGTCATCCTTGGCATAGCCCTGCATTAATTCCATCGTAATCAAGCCCAAAGCTCTAATATCGCGAGGTTCAGCGCTGCCTAGGGCGCGGGTATGGCAGCATTCTTGGTCCGCTGTGATTTTCGGGTTAGTAGAGACACTCTAAGGCGGAGATCATTACCAACCGATTTTGACATCCCCATCTGGATTAATGAGAATATTTGAACAAGTCAACGAGCCATGTACTAATCCATTCGTTGCGAGGTAGGCAAGGCCCTCAAGTACCTGCTACGGTCAGCGTCCGTTCTATGTTTAATGCTCCATCGACACTTACCTGTCCAAGTATTGAAGCCAAGCGAAGTTCGTTAATGTAAGGATTCCCGGCGATATACTGCAGAGAAATAGGCATGTGCTCGAAAACGATGTATAACGATTGCTCAAACTTAAAAGCGTCGAAGGCTGAGACAAAATTGGGGTGTTGGATCCGTTGCAACATATAAAGCTTGTCCTCAACGCGAGGCCCCGAGAAGCTTCTCACTGTGACGACATCGAACGGAGGGCTTTTGCGCTCTGCAACAGTGACGCGATCGCCAACGCCGAGCCGCAGCTGATAGATCCTCTCGTAGCTCCTCCACGGAGACCCCTCTTTTGTCATTATGTATTCGTGTGCTCTGACCCCAGAGTTGACAGCTTCGACCAGCCTGAGACGCACCAGACCCGTCTCGGGATCGATGGCATCGCTCTCTGAGGACGACGCTCTCTCCCTAGCCTGCCACTTCGCAGCGTCCTGACTAGCAGCTGTGCGGTCACTATTGCCGTCTGCCTGCTCCGTGTCACTCCCAGAATGCCGATGCAGCCCACGTTCCTTCAATTTGTTCAAGAAGAGCTGCGTATGGCGTTTGTTTGGGTCGGAAGTCATTCTGAGTATGCGCAATATGGCTAGAAGGGTCCTAAAGATCTCGTTAGTTGGAGAGAACAGGTCCGAGGGCAGCCTTCGACTTACACCTCTTATGGGGAGGTTAGAGGACCAAGACGGGAGACCGACGGGAGCCAGAATGGGCTCCCACGTTGCTATTCATAGCATCGCAAGTCAACTTTGATAGGGAGTTGATTTCTCATTAGAGATGGACTGCTAAGAGGTAATAAGTGGTAAGTGACCCCCATCCTCCCAAGAGAAAATAAGATCTTGCGTATTAATCATCTCGAGATGCGGCGCGCACGATTCCTGGAACAGGAGCGAAGACAAGAGGCGGAGAGGAGCATCAAGTACAGAGGTACAGCCAGCATCAAGCTCGATGTGCTTCATTTTCCGTGCGAAGAGTCAAGAGAGCCGGATAAGAATAATGTTGAGAGACTGAGAAATTTGTTTCGCGGGGAGGGTGGTTGCCGTCGACTGGACCTTCGAAATCATATTCCTGCCGTGATCAGCCAGCCACAGTTAGAGGCTGCCATAGAAGCTTCTGGAACCTCCGCTGAGCGGCTCTTGGAGGATGCACGTGATGGTTATCCGGAGCTAGATTTTCCGCCCGGTTATCGGTTGGAGTGCCTCCACGGACGCCACCGAACGCTAGCGGCCGCCCAAGTCCTTCCTCTAGAGGATAGGCGTTGGACGGTGGACCTGTATCTTGAAGGTATGACCTCTCTTTTCCGAATCCAGAGAAGCCGCTAATACTTTTCCTTTTTACTTTAGATCTCAACCAGGAACTGAAGACGACTCTGATCGAAGAGTACTCGGCGGAAAAAGAACCCGACGATGGCGAGATTTACTGCAAAATCCGCGAATACCAAGGATATAGGGGAGCGGGGAATCCATACTTCGAGAAACGATGGTGGGCTCGTTTGGCCGCTATATCGAACCATAAGAAGGAGAACCTCGAACAGGTCTTCCGCCACACGGATTACAGGGCCGCATTCGATGTTCAATTGGACGTCCCAGGGCTGGCAGGGGGGATGAGGTTGAGCACGACGCATACAATGTTTGCCGATAGGTGTGACGAGGTAGGCTTTATACATTCAAGCAGTTCGATTTACTAACCATACTGAGTAGGAAAATCTCTGCTATCTCGACGACAATATTAGGGACTTCTGGACCAAGAAGATCTTCGAAGGAGACCGAGAGGCAATGCGGAAGGTGGATCGACCTACGGTGAAAGCCTTAGAGCTCACCGCACCAGGAGCCTGCAGGGCGGATTTCGAGGCACTATATGGCAAACTGCGAAAAGGCCAGATCTTCGGTGCTTTCGATGAGCAAGGTCGCGAAGATATATGGGGCAGGGTGCTATCCGCCTCTACTGACCGCTTAATTCCTTCTCTCTTTGGCTTCTTCGAGGACTTGAACTACCTCAAAAACGTCGCCGACTGCATGAAACGATTGTTCCCGCTCTCGCCTCGTGGCACAGTGTCCTCTGCCCTAGAAGACGCATTCAAAGATGCGAACCATAGGGCCGGTCAGTGTGTGATCCAAGAATCGGAGTCCACCTGCGTGTTCCGGCCTGGGAGCCTAGCGGACCGGGTAGACCTTGGACGACGACAGATGTGGATATATGCGATGCGCAACTACCCCCAGGTCCCCGCGGAGCCGAAGAAGAAGAACTTGTTGGCAAAGCCTACTAGTGAGAAGGCAGATGAGATTATCCTATGTGAGGGGGCTATTCTAGCCTCCCGTTTAGGATATGAGTCTGACAAGATTCACAGCATAGCCCAGCGGTCACCCGACAGGGAGATCGCTCGCAGTACCCTATTAAAAGCTCGGAAACCTGGCCGCTATAAGTACAGTGAAGCGGCGTTTGAGGACTACGTGGAGCAAATCGTGAATTTGTTCTCTGCTGCCCAGCCAGTAACAGAGGAGGAGGCGAGAGCTGCAGTCGAGATTGATTGCTCTGACACATCACCAAAACGAAGCGGGATCCCGCATACGCAAGATCACGAACGGGACAAACTGTCCCTTTTTATAGACCAGTTACACAATACCGACGAGGAACAGTGCGACGAGATATCGTCTTTCTTTATCCGCAGATCTGTGTACTTTGCATTTTTTGGCAAGCCAAGCCGTCCTAATCCTCCCTCTCCTGAGGTGATATCACTATTGGATTCTCCAATTTCAGCTCGTCTAGGAGACGACCAAGTAAGAGAGGAACAGGAAAGGCTTGTGAGAGAGGAGCAGGAGCGGCTTGCACGACAGGAACAAGAACGACTCGCGCGAGAAGAACAGGAGCGGCAAGAACGGCTCGCAAGGGAGGAACAAGAAAGACTGGCAAGGGAGGAGCAGGAGAGACTCGCACAAGAAGAGCAGGAGCGGCAAGTACGGCTCGCAAGGGAGGAGCGGGAACGGCAGGAACGGCTCGCAAGGGAAGAACAAGAGCGATCAGCGAGAGCAGAACAGGAGAGGCTGGCGAGGGAGGAGCAAGAGCGGTTAGCAAGAGAACAGGAAAGACTTGCTCGAGAGGAACAGGAGAGGCTGGCGAGAGAGGAGCAAGAGCGGTTAGCAAGAGAAGAACAAGAAAGACTTGCTCGAGAGGAGCAAGAGCGGTTAGCCAACGAACAGGAAAGACTTGCTCGAGAGGAGCAAGAGAGATTGGCGAGGGTGGAACAAGAGCGATTAGCGAGAGAAGAACAAGAAAGACTCGCAAGAGAGGAACAGGAGCGGCAGGAGCGGGCTGCAATAGAGGAACAAGAACGCTTGGCACGAGAAGAGCAGGAGCGTCTTGAAAGGGAGGAACAGGAGAGACTAGCTAGGAAGGAACAGGAGCGGTTAGCAAGAGAAGAACAAGAATGCTTGGCACGAGAGGAACAGGAGCGGGCTGCGAGGGAGGAACAAGAACGCTTGGTAAGAGAAGAACAAGAAAGACTGGCGAGAGAAGAGCAAGAGAGACTGGCGAGGGAGGAGCAGGAGCGATTGGCAAGAGAAGAACAAGAGAGACTTGCAAGAGAAGAACAGGAACGGCTTGCCAAAGAACAAGAGCGGCTCGCGAAAGAAGAGCAGGAAAGACTTGCTCGAGAGGAACAAGAAAGACTGGCGAGGGAGGAACAGGAACGGCTGGCGAGGGAAGAGCAGGAACGTCTTGCGAGGGAGGAACAAGACAGACTCGCACGAGAGGAGCAGGAGCGGTTGGCAAGAGAAGAACAAGAGAGAGTCGCAAGAGAAGAACAGGAGAGACTTGCGAAAGAGGAGCAGGAGCGGCAGGAGCAGGCTGCTAGGGAGGAACAAGACAAACTCGCACGGGAGGAGCAAGAGCGTCTTGAGAGGGAAGACCAGGAGAGACTTGCGAAAGAGGATCAGGAGCGGTTGGCAAAAGAGGAACAAGAAAGACTTGCAATGGAAGAACAAGACTGTGTCGCACAAGAACAAGAACGACTTATCAGGGCGGAGCAAGAACGGTCAGCAAGAGAGGAACAAGAGCGAGTCACACGAGAGGAGCAGGAAAGACTGGCGGGGAACCTTGCTAAGCAATGGAAAGACAGGCCCAAGCAAAAGAAGCCCGATAAGAACCAGCCAGACAAGGGACCTAAGGTGCTAAGAAGTCAAAACGGCATACGAAGAGGTCTCCGTGCATCGGCTTCAGCCAAAAGGAGAGAACGGCCACTTACGCAACTTGACTTGAAGAAAGTCACCAATGGTGAGTCTTCAGAAGCTAACTATCGTTTTGTGCCGCCGTCACAGGCGTTCGACTTTTCACTAGGAGCCGCAGGAGATCAAGTTGAAGTCGATAATGCTAGCCATCCTCCACAGCCTAGCTCGGATCCTTCAGCGGCGGATAACTCAACAGCCTCAGGCAAGCCACCACAACTTGCTTCTGACTCCAGGGAACAAAACCAAGCCGTCGAGAGGCCTGCACGAGAGAAGCAGGGAAAACTTACAATGGAAGAAGAGGAGCGGCTGGTAAGGGAAGAGCAGGAGAAACCTGCAGGAGAAGAGCAAGAGGAACCCGCAACTAAGGAAAAGGAAAGGCTTGTGAAGAATATTGCTAGGCAATGGGAAGAGAGACTTGGGCAAAAAATGTCGAAGGAGAAGACGCAAGACCAGAGCAAACCTAAGGTAGTGGGAAAAGGGGCCCGAAGAGGTATAGGTGCAGCGAAAAGGAACCGGCCACTTACTCAGTTCGCACTTGAGACTCTTAGAGACGCCGAGCGTCAAGAACTTACACAAGGTCGATCACCCCAGCCTACGGCAAACGAACGTCAAACCACGGCAGACCAAGAAGCCGTCGGAAATCCCACCCACAGTACGCAGGCTGGCACGGATTCTTCAGCAACTAATAATAGCAACTCAATATCTGCCTCAGGTAAGGTACCAGATCATGTCACTAACTCCGAAGAACAGATTCAGGCTGTTGAGCCGCAGGTAAGGGCTTGAGTTCTCTTTTACATAGCCAAGCTTACATATCTGCAGACTACAAGACAATCGAGTGACCAGGGACCAGACCTTCCAAGGGTTCGCATAGAATATAAGATCCGTGATCGCGGCGTTTGGAAGGTTTCACATACTCTTCTGGTTGATCCTTCCGACCCATCGGAGGCCAGGCGGGTAGCGATAAAGTACATGAGAAAACGGATTCACATGTTCGACACAAGCTTCCGCATGCTAACACCCCAAACGTGTTTTGAGGATGTTACTGCAGATGGCACAAACACAATACTTTTGATTCCGGAATGGGACATCGACACGGACAATCTTCCAACTTCTGTGTCTGAGGAGCGCCCTGATTTACAGACGAATTCAAAAGCGGGCCCCTCTATTCCAGAGCCCAATCCAGAGGATGGTTCAGAAGGTGAAGAGACTGTTCATAAGAGAGTCGCCAGGCGCGATTCAAGGTGAGTCTCAACTTGGACAAAGATCAGTTTAAACCACCTGGTCTGGTTGTGTAGTAGCATTCTCTATTCTGTTATACAATGGGAGATGGATGTAGAGCGAATGTCAATTTTTTTTCTTCTTGCGATACATATTGCAGCTTATATTATGTGCATTAACACCCACTAAACAAAAATGATATACCATCCAGCCAGCTGGGAAACCGATGTGAAATGAACTTGAAAACCTGAGAGGTGATAAACAGTCTAGAAAATGCATGTAGAAGTCAACAATAGCTGCCGACTCAGACAACTCAGTTTGTTCCATGAGCTCGTCCACTGCAGCCTCTAGCTTCCTAAGCCCCGTGTCTTTGGCATTATTCCCCCTTCGAACCCGACCTACTTGCCAGGTCTATATGAGTGACCTTTCCTTTCTTCAGTTGTGGCTCATCTAACCTAGCTGCATCGTTCACAGTAATCGCAACGAAGCTGAGCGCTTATTTGTCCGCCTTCCATGCTCAACAGAAGTCTGGAATGCGCAGGAAGTCCAGAGAGCGAGAACTCCGTAACGAAGTGTGCCGCTGTCGCGACGGATGTATCTTGGTCGGAAATCGGCTTTTGTGATGTGCTTTGGGGATATTGGCATGGAGGAGGTGTGTTGTCGGATCTGATATGCAGGTTATCTGCAGAAATCGGGCTCGATAAGTCACTAGCTGTCTCAACTGATGTTGTGTTAGCGGTAGGCAGCGGAGAAGACAATGGAGATGGCCTATGCGGGGTTGGTGAAGAATCTGTCTCGAGTTCTTGTTGTGGAGGCTCAGCTAGGACAGAGCGGTTCGTTAGTCTCGTAATAACTGAGCTTGAGTGTGCCATGATTTCCCAACGCATATCTGCCCAAAGACAGCCATAATAGTGCTGGCGCTGTAGTTCTTCATCCGTGATTACCTTATTAGAACCTACACAATACCCCTGCGACCCGCAAGAGAAACAGGTGATCTCGTTGGGTTTGCCGCCTGGACTATTATAAAACCCATTTATTGCTAGCTGCTTGGGAGGGAAACATTCGTAAGGCCAGCGTCCGAAGGAGTCTAATCTAGACGAAATCGTGGAAAAGGCAGCTGAAAATTGAACCGTCTTTGACATATTGATTGGTGATGTCTGTATATAGAAGTGAGATGACTTGGTGTTGGAATAACTTCAGTGGAGGAGTCGATGTTGTGAAGGAGAGACGGCGAGGGCGATGGTGACTGCGAATATGGAGCCCATTTGAGCCTCCTCCGGTGCCTGCCACACCGGGACGTGAGGGTGGTCAGCGGCTAATTTTAGCCACACCCAACCCCAACCAGAGCCGGGTTCTAATAGGCTGGATGAGAGTCAACAACGAACTCTGGTATGGAGGCCAAAGAGGATCCTGGTTTTTGAGAATGAGTAAAAGGTTTCATTGGATTGAAAGGATTTGCCTCGAATACGGAGTAATTTTAGATATGACGCGTGTGCAAATGCAAGGTAAGCAGCATTGTGAGGTCGTCATGTGTTGGAACCGAATCGGGACCTCGCTAATCCGAGAATTTTGGTTCATCGCTTGTCGTCCAGCCGCTCCTGCGTCCCCAATCTTTCAGCCACTCCCGTCGTCCAGCCATATTACTCATCCAGCCACACTACTCCTCCAGCCGCCACTATCCTGACGTCCCCCGCCGCCACACATGACTTCTACCCTTGATTCGGACATCAATTTTACGTCATGGCTAAAGATATTGTTCAACAGGATCACGAATTTCTGATCTTCGAGATATGTATTTAGCCATTATATATGGCACAAGCCAGTATGGACATTAACAGATGGAAATAGAAAACAAAAACTCATAGGTACAACCAAACCTTTCCGACGCGTTTACACTTTCAATCTGCGCACGCTGAAATCAGCCTCAAACTCCCCTACCCGCATCAATGATCGGAATCTTCAACGCACTTATTAAACCAACCAGAAATTCAAATTCGCAACGCCAAATTCAATCAAGTCTATTACCGCCTTCTTGAAGCACCCAAGAATCTGGTCTCCTCATTTGCCTTTTCCCCTCCCTGGTTCTGACTACCCAGTCCTGCACATTGTCCACCGCCATGTGAGGCGACCGTTTATATTCCAGCAAAAAAGACTGGATCTCAGCCGGGCTAAACTCGTGCTCCGGTATCTTGTCTGCAAACTTTGTCATCAGCTTCCTGAGCGTGTCTTCATCCCCGCGCCGGCTCCCCTCGGGTAAGTTGTCGTCGAGCATGAATACAGAGCAGAAGAGTCGAGCGTTGATGTCCCGGTTAGTGTACCCAAGCTCTAGCTTCATATCCACTCGACCTGGTCGAATTAGCGCAGCGTCGAGACGCTCCACGTGGTTCGTCGTCATCATCAGTACCCGTCCCTCCTGTGAACCAACACCATCGATAACGTTCAGAAGGGTTGATAGAGACACCCTTCCTTGAGACTTCTCCTTTGTTGAAGAGTTTGTCTCATCTTGACCAGTCTTCACCGTTCCGCGTTGTCGAGATTGTGTTGCGTCCACAGCATCAATGTCTTCGAGCAGGATGACACAATGTGCGGGGAGTTCAGAGAATAGCTCGCCCAGCGAGCTATCACCCACACTGGCGATATTGAGGATATAGATATCCAGGTCGCAGGCCCCAGCGATTGACAGACTCAGACTAGACTTTCCGGTCCCAGGTGGCCCATACAATAGGTAACCTTTCCGGTAGGGGATGCCGCGCCGAGAATACCACGCTCGTGTTTGAGGGTCCAGGAAAGCCTGGATGTCGTTTAACAGCGCCGTTTTCTTCTTCTCATCAAGGATGACTGTGTCAAGTGGTCTGATGTCTATTGCTCTCGTTTTTTTCCAGTCCCCATCTCGATGCTCAAAGACAGATGTCTTATTCTTGACTAGGTTCAGGTACTCAGCTCGACACTCACTGAAGAACTCCCTCAGAACACCCGGAGACCTGCCTATGCAGGAGACTGAGACCTCCTCCTCGCGGAAAATTCGGCCTTCTTTCTGGACGCTCCGAAACGTGAGCAGACGATTCTTGTACCAGAAAGAAAAGCTCCCATTCCAAGGCGAATACTGAAGAGGTTTCTTCTGGTTCCCATCGGAGTGGTCGTCGACGTACCCTCTTCTCCTCGCACCCACGCTAACAAGAGAGGAACGTGCCTTATGGGAAAATGGCTGAGAGGATATCCAGGCGACGAGCATGTCGTATGCTTCGTTGGAATGGGAGACGTGGACTGTTGAAGCTGTTGCTTGTCAGAATGTGTCATTGGTGATCTGAGGAGTGACGAACTGAAATGTGTCGCCACCAATGCTCCGAAGAAGTCTTTGGCATATCTGCCAAAGAACACAGCCAATCCGCAGATACAAAGCACACGACCATAGCTGTTTGGTCCGGCCTGAAGTTGCTGGAGGGCAGCAGGGATGTTGGTAAGCCCAGGGAAGAAGACGTCTACCATTGATATCGGGCTCAATGGGAGTGGCTGACTTGGCAGAGAAAAGGTATTGTTGTGAGCAGCCATTGCAAGACGTGTTGTGGGTGAGCAGCAAGGCAAAAGATCGATGGTAAGATAGAATACTGGTCTGAGTCTGGTGAAGCTGAGGTTGGATATGGGAGTGAGTCTGTCCTTGAGGGTCAGAGGGGATCTGTGCCCTTATATATTCATTGGTTTTCGTATCATTGTCCGCAACGAAGGTCCATTCTTGCGGGGCCAACGCGGGACGGTCGATTAAGGAAGTTGATTCCGTTGTCCCCTGGATGAACCGGTGGCCTACGGTCGCAGCATGATGTGTTGGCTCTTTAGAGGATCAAGCTGGCTTCGTTGATTTATCATGGAGTAGTGTGGGGGAGGCAAGACATTGATGTGGCATTGATAGCGTTTAGACCATGGATATTGTTGGAGGAAGAGTTTATGGCGTATTGATTGTGCAGTTCTCCAAAATTGGAACATAATTATGCTGGCTTCATAGGCTCATAATACGGATAACAGAGAGAGAAACGAAGCCTTGGAGTTGTTTCGTAGGTGATTTCTTTCAACGAATGAAGTCAAATGAATGAAGTGGAATGAGTGGAGTGGAATGAGTGGAATGATATTAGTGAATTGAAATGAATGAAGTAACATCCGAATGCCGAAGCTGGTCAACTGACTAATTTCTGCGTGACATGCATGGTTGCGAGTAGCATGTGAAAGCGGGGAACTGGGGCCTCCCACTTTTCCCACATTCACTCATTTCATTCACTCATTCCATCCACTCATTTCATCCACTCATTTCATTTACTCATTCCTTCCAGTTCACCGTAATCCCTTTTCCATAAGGGTCAGTGTGCAATGAGTTCCGACGCGGAAACCAACAAATTTCTCATTAAGATCAACGAGAAATCCGAGCAATTGAGGACGAATGGTTTGACGCGTGATGATCAAGAGCTCTTGAAGAGCAACCGTCGCGAACGCGAACTCAGCCGTCTCGAACTCATTTGGTGCGAGGAGCTTGATTCCCAAGATCCAACCGCGACAATATGGCGAAGATCCCGAGCCCGTCAGCTTTACAGGGAAATTCAGGATGCAGATGAACACTTGTTTCTTGCTTTCGTATTGGCCATCTCGCCAACGGAATGTATCAAAAAGAGCTTCGGCAACACCATGGAGTACCTTGGTCGCCTTGAGAATTACGAACAATATCGTCTAAGATTGAGCCAGGCTGCCAAAAGATTTTTTGAGTCAACAGCCGCAGGCCATGGCTTCGCTAGTAGCCACCGCTACCTTAATTTCATGAATGCTTTATTTCCTCCAAACGCGGAGACTCTTCATGGTATTTATCTAGGCATTTTGGAGGATAGGCAGCTGATTCTGAGCAGACCCTCAATCGCCGGACGACCACTCGCCGAATAGCCACTCGCCGAATACTGTACTGCCGCGGTCTCTGAAACGAAAAGGCGCTCCAACAGAAAATGAATACCCTGAGCACACACCAAAGGCGACTGAGAGCCTTGATCGGAAACATTCTGATGTCTTTATACTTCGCCGTAAGTCGCCTTATTATTATATTTCCTCTTTTCTAACCGAGGTGGATTTAGGGCACCCGGATGATCCTCCAAACAACAACGAAGACGGTCGACAAAACTCCACGCAATCCCTAGCAACTTCGACAAACACACCTCCTCTTAACGAAACGCAAAGGGAGCCCACAACCATCTCTAAAGTATTCTTGAACAAGGCATACTCTGCGACTGCTCAGAACGAAAGAGTATATGAAAAGGCTCCACTGCAAAGACTCGGGCAAGTTTTCGACCGATATATGAGTAGTGCGATTGAACGGGTTAAAGTCAAGACTGATGGCGTGACCACCTTGAAGGCTGCTGTGACGATGGTCTTCCCTTCCTGGGCCTTATTAGATTGTCTCATGAGTTTTGATGTCAATGCAAGCAAGGTGGAATATCTTGCGATGGCTTTGTTCAACGTAAGAGTGGAATCGGTGGAAAATGTTCGGTACGTTAGCATGAAAGGAGGGGTCAGACTGCAACCCAATCCCGAAATCATTCTGAAAGGCGTTCTGGATGATCCAATTATTGATGTATTTGGTCCTGAGATGCACGGGGCAATTACTGCATGCTGTATGCGTGAGAAGGAACTGGAGGCGGGGAACGATGCAACCGACTGCGTATCAATGCTATTTACAAGCAATCCAAGTGAAGGGGCTACTATCAACTTAGCCCTTGGCTTGGAGGAAGGTACTCAGATACGAAAGAAACTATATACTAGAATGTGATCCATCTTAGCTGCCGCACGCAATGTTATGTCACACGCAATTTTCCTCCAAAACAATACAGATCAATGCCTGATGGTACCTTCCACTCCCCACTTCTCTCGGGGCACTTCGTCCCTTTGTCCTTTTTTCCATTGCTATCTTTCACAAAGATAGTAACATTACAGTCCTGCCAGTGTACCCACTGCCCGTTGCCAGTAACCCACTCCACCTCGTTGGCATCGTCATCGGTCAACTCTATTGTGAGTGTCTTTATATCGGAAGCCTCATATTATATTAGACGGGAAATTCTCACAGACGAAGCGGCTCACCATTATTTCCTCCTTTGTACCACTGCTGGGATACGCTGGAAATTGTGCCCTATGCTGAGGCAAAGGCCGAATCTCCTCGAAGAGTTGGGTATGGTCAGCAGGCGCTACTCTGGACGGCCTCTCGTCTTGTTTGCAAATCCGAGCTGGATAGAGATCGTTGCGCTTCGCAGTGTGGACTTGTGATTATGGGGATCGTAGGGACTGTTGCCTATATAAAATTAACAGATGCATCAACTGTATGATGACGAGGCTCATCTGTACTCGCCTTAGATGGATGTGCAAGCGTGAGGTTGCCGCAAATGAAGATGAAAAGTTTGAGTCTGCGAAAGGCTGGGAGAGGCAGAGTGAGGTTGCCTGTTTGCGCAAATGCTGAAGGTGAAGTTCGAGTCTTCGAAAGTGAGCAGGCACTCTCTGCGACTTTGGTAGAATATACTGAGTGCGACGGTTGGAATGAGGTAGGATAAAGGCGTCCGGCAACGGGAGAAGTGAATCTGATGAAATAAATCGTGGGTTGAAATGCTGATGTATGACGGAAGATAGGGCGCAACAGCTGCTACCCAGTATAGGGTGGGATGAAGTCTATAGGTGTAGCTTGGCGGAGCTGGTCGGGTAGAACAAGTGGGTCATCGTTGTCGCTCAGAAACAACCTTGGATGGTGTCTGACCTCTTTGCCTGCAATTCGAAAGGTGGATGAGGTTATTCATTTGGAGGGAAGAAATTGTGCAATTGGTGGGGTTCGATGCCATGTGATTCGTATCCGATACTGACCGAACAAACCCCAGTGCAGTTAGGCTGCAATGCCTTTACTGTAGGTTGTCTTCGGGCTGAAAGGTGCAGCCTTTCGCACCACGTTTGGTCGCAAAAAGTTCCAGAAATTTAACTATTTGGGATTCTTACATATCATGCGCCAAATCAAACCTTAAGGGTGTCCAGAACTTGCACAACATACTATGCGTCTACCACGAAGTCGCGAGGTTTTCGAGCTGCGGTGAGAAGAATGCCGCCTCGACAGCCCATCCCAAAAAGAGATCAGGTTCTGGTGTGTCTGATCATGTATGCCCTGTCTGCCGCCATTCCTCTTTGACAATTGACTAACTAGGAGACAAAGGTTTAATCCACTCTTGCGTCGACGTCGAGTTTCAGCTTCAAATGTCATTTTTCAACTACGCCGAGTCAAGCACGAGAGCATCACGACATCATTTGACAGCGTTTCTCCACTGCTCCCAGCATTCTCGACAATATATCTCTGATTCGATGCAGCTATTGCGAGCTGTGACAAATGACCTTCGAGGGACAATACATCTGCGGTTGAAACGCGGGACCTCTGTATCGAGTAGGATGGATGGGCTCCACAGACATCGTCGTATAAGGCGTCAACGAGTGGGCGCAAGAACGTCACGCATATGAGAACAATATCATTATCACTGGCTCTGCCACCTACACTCCAGCAAATTAGATATTTGCACATCCTATGGATCCCCAAACGGTCGGCAGAATTTTCGAGCCGGATTGAGTTGGGGAGATCTCGCATGAGGACAAGCGCCATCATCAATTTCGACTCTCTATGACAGATAGGCAGTCATATTCTGGTGCGCCTGATCCCGTGATGACTTTGTTGGTATATGTATCTCCTGTCTGCGGCTTTCATCTCTGCGGGAAAAGTGACTAACCACGAGCCAAAGTTTTGCTCAACTCTCGCGTTCACGTCGATTGCGCCGAGCCTGTCGCGAGAATATCACGGCATTATGCGATAGAATTCTACACCGGAGGAACGTCGCGGCGGTTTGGCAGCAGAATCATGCTGCATATGCCTCGAGACTGGGAGATTTCAGGAGGTAGTGAGACGACGGGTCAATGGAGGTTCGATCATCCAGAGAACATCGATAGTTAGGCAGCCGCCAGTCTCGACAGATGACTGGGCTAAACAGAGGCTGCAGAGGCTGCAGCGGATAACGGTACAACGTGGGCCAGGCAGTTATTTGAGAACAGGATCCAGCATTCCCACTACATGTGGTCGAACCCGCTATTGCAAGTCCATCAGAACATAGTGCCTCTGCATCAGCAGAACAGGCACTCAGCATTCTTGACGATATGTTTCTGATTCGACGCAGCTATTGCGAGCTGTGACAAATGGCCTTCGGGGGACAATACATCTGCGGTTGAAACGTGGTGCCTCTACATCCAAGCAAGATGGTTTCTATTTGACAGCATTACATTAGGCGTCACCGAGTTGCAATAGCAGGCGACGGAGAAGGTTCTTCTACAAAGGGGCTTTTGTAAATGATAAAGAGGAAGAATTACCACACACTTAGGAGCGCAAAGCCGAAGCCGCATCAGTGGACAAACTAAAACGTACGTACGACCATTGTCGACGCATTGCATCGAGGATCGGATGAACATCAAAGAAAACAGTTTTCATTTGTGCAGTAAGGCACCTGGGAGACATAAGTACCCGAACCCTATCCTATCTGGCTAAGGAATGAATTCAACTCCTGTAAACAACCGTTTCGTCAAAAGGAGCGACCTTCCATGATTGAGACCCGTCGTCGGCGATGGCGTTCGTTGATATGAAGGATTGAGACAGCCATCGCTGGCAATCGTTGGGTCCGATATAGAGTTTAAGAACGAGAGCTGCCATCACCGGCAGCAGCCTGCTTAGGAGTCAGTATCTGAATTACATGCCCTGCTGGCTCCTGTAATCACAAACCTCTCTCTCCCTCCTCTCTCTCTCCTCCTTCTCCTTCTTGATGTCGTCCCTCTTCTTCTGGGACGATCTGCCTGCGTCCATCATACGGTTCATGTCGCTGCTTTTGGTGTCTGCGATACGATCATTGACAGCTTCGCGTGCCTTGCGTTCTTCCTCGGTCTCGGGCATCTTGATCTCAGTTGGTCGGTAGATAGATTCGGTGCACGATTAGAGGAGGTTGAATGGGGTTCTCGGTGAAGCAATGGGTGTAGGGTGTGGGATGTGGACGTGGACAATTCACGATGCTGCTTAGGAGCATCTTTCTAGGTGGTGGCCATTGCTATTTAAGTGCATTATATATTGCAGATTAACAAAGGCTCTCGCCTTACTCTGTTATGTACATGAAATACGGCAACGCATTCGCCCTGCTCCGCTGTGTATGTTGGCTTTCTCCCTACATTTTCACTTCGAACACGTCACCGTCGCCGGGGACGTAGGCAAGTCCTCTGCAGCGGCCTGACACTCGACCAGCTCGACCCTTCGTCCGCTATCTCCTGCAAGATCCAGTGAATTACGGGCTGGAGATTTGGGATAGGCGATGTTGACTCATGTATGGAGTAATTCACTTACCGCATCTAGAAAAGACTACAGCAAGAGCAGTGTTTGTGCAACGAAATCGATCTGCATGGAATCAGTCTGCAAAGAAACCAGCCTTTCACGCATGGCATCAACTGGCGTCCAACCCGATTTTTGCAAGGCTTCCCTTATCTTTCCCCCACCTGTTCTGCAAATTAACACGCTACTGTACTATGTGGAGCGGGCCGATAAGCCTTAGCGTGATATCCAACCCCATACTGCGTCAATGTGCATGCTACCACACCAAACCTGCGTTCAACCTCTACTGTACCGTTACTGACTCATGCATGGAATGACTCACTAATGTGATTTGTCTGATTCCAAGCCTTCGACCCATTACTACTGTAATGAAGATTGAGTATAATATCCACGAGATGAGGAAATACTACTATTTAACTAATTGGATGAGATACGAAGAGTGCATACCAAAGGGATTGGTTAGTGGAACAGCACATCACGAGATGGTATTTTAGATGCAGTACCCCATGTAACGAGCACCTCGCAGACGCGTGTAAGCAGTATACCCCAACCTTGGAGGGGCTGTATGTTGCTCCTCTTTTCAAATAATTGATTGTAATAAAGCGGCTACACTAACTCTGACTTGCCGTGCACATGATCTGATCGAACCATTCTCGCTTCTTATCCCTTTTCAGCTTGTACTTAGCTAAGGCAACCATCTTCTCCTGGACGAACGTAGTGATTTTCTCCTCTGAGACTGCTTCAACAAGCCGATCAAAGTCCGGTGTCGCAACTCGGAGCCGTTCCCAGACTAACATATCGGGGCCGTTAAATCCCTGGCGAATGATGCAGTGAAACCACATTCGCCCATCTTCTTTGCATTCTCTCATGAGAGCTGACGGCCTCTCATCCAAAGGAACGTCCCTAAGTATAGCTCCCTCCTCTTCTTCCAGGATCCTCAGGAACATTTCCAAAAACTTCTCGTACCTGGTAGCAACGCTATTATCGTCTTTGAACCAATAGTTTGGCGAATCAAGTAAAAGCCAGTGCGGTGGAGAGCAGAAAAGCTGGCAGGGCCCAGCATATGACCATTCCCAATCAATAACACCGACGATCTTCAAATCCCGCTCGTTATTGACAATCATATTTGCTGGGCCAAAATCATCGCAGATAAGCTTAAATGGCCCCTTGTCATACTTGGCTAAAACATGACGTGGGGTAAGGGCCTTGAAGGTTTCCCAGTAGATGAGCTTCTCTCGTGCATCTGTCTCGTTGTCGACCGCGCTTGGTTGCTGATAGAGCTGTTGTAGGTCCCCCTCGGCTACATAGGCGAAATAGTCGGCAGTGGACGAGAATGTTGTGGCTTTTGGGCCTAGAATACATAAAACGGCAGATTAGTATTAACGAGAGGAGTAGCGCCCAGATCATGAAACGTACAGTAAGTATCGACTCCACCGAGAACCAGGGCCTCATGTGCCCTCCACGTGAATGGCCGTGAGTCTATCGCCGCAGCGTAGCCTACAGCCCTCTGCGATATGGGTGATTTCGACAAGCCGCCGATCCGGGGAAAGTCGAGCTTAAAGAGCTGGAGCATAAACCTGGCAATTTGACGGTAGATTGTTGCAGCGACTCCATCACCAATATCCTGCCGCATAAGTCTAGCTTTAGAGTCAGGTGTTCGAAGAATGCTCTCCAGGTCGATACCTTTAATGACTGACATCATGATGAATGGGCCTAGCCCAAACTTATTTTCAGCCGCCGAGCCCCAGGCTTTGACTTCAGGGACGGGGATATCCGTCTTGTCTCGAATGAGCTTCAGCGTTGAGACTTCAGCCTCGACCTTTTCATCGGGATGCTTGACTTTGGGGCCTTTGGGAAATCGAACTATCCACTCCTCGCCGTTGGTGAATATGAATTGTATTATCCAGTTATATGAGCCGCTGCGGTCGTGCTCATCACTCTCATGGAGGAGTTTACAGGGCAGCTTCTGGGAGTGGAAATCAGAAACCCAAGCTGGAAGTTCTGGGCGACATTCTCTCAATTTTGCCAGCCAGGCCGCGGACTGCTCAACGTCATTGATATACAGAATCTCATCGTAGTCCATTTTGTCGCGTCGCGTGTCGGACTTGGGATTTAATATTTTGAATTCGAGAGGAAACCTGCACACAGCGGTAAGGAGTGATGATGAAAGTCTATTTCCGTCCAGCTCTAAGCCTAAAGGGCACTAGTTCAAAGTGTCACATGATTTACTTCATTCGATCCTGCCATGAGCGCGATCACGTGTAGTGCCTTCCCCGAAACGGTAAGCGTTCGGGTACCCGTACTTTCGGATTTGTATCTTTATCCGGCATAGCGCCAAATGACGTCCCGAAGCCTCAGGCTCCCTTATGATCCCCAACTTTTCTCCTCTTCATCCACAAGTCGGGCATTCCCAATACCGACGCTGACCCAACTCAACTCGACTTCGACCCTTTTCTGATTCACATGTGGGACGCTGTGTCCACGAAATGACAAAGATAGTAATGGTTGCCGCTGGGATATTTTAGCGCAGTTATCCCCATCACCCTCATCCTATCCTGTCCTGTCCTGCATCGCCACATCCTTCCGTCCACCTTCGACCGTTTCAGACCAAGCGGCAACATAAATTCATCTCTTACCCCTCCTCTCTCCAGTCAATATGGCCCCTCGTCAAGCAAAACCAAACACCCGAAAAGTTGTGCGGCAACCCTCGCTGCCAAAAGATCAAGGTAGGCAATTCATCCCCCGTGCTGCATACTTTCACTGACCATTGATAGGGAGGCGGCCTCAAGGTATTAAGAAGGAACGACCACAGCTATCTTCTCGTAAGAGCGCACGCCTTGAAAACATAGAACGCCGCCAGGATCGAACCAAGGACACGAATACCGAACCAAAGCATCTCCCCTCCCCAGCCAGCAACACTCCCGGAAATGAGGCATGTCACCCTTCTCCTGCTATGCTGTACAGCTAACTCAAGGTTTTTCCACAGAACCCGTCGGCACCTCTAAAAGCCGAGGATCGAAAACGCAGACGACCGCAAGAATCCGAAAATCCACCTAGTGGTGCTCTACTTCAGCCTGCTCGAAAGCGACTACGAACATCTATTACAAGCTCGGTTGTTGGGGATACACCTGGTCAAGAGGCGGCGATCGGCGTCACCGAGAACAATCCAATTGATTACTGGAGAAGAACAAGACGCTGGCCCAAGGAATATTTCATACAAGACGATCAGGCTAGGAAAGATTTCAACAAAGATTTCGAAGAAGACAGCTGGTACGAGAAATATTGGGTGCCAGAGACGAACATGAATCACCTACTTGCAAGGCGGAAGTCATCATCTTCTCTTCGCGGTAAACAATCGGAAGCCAGCTCTGCCCCGCCCAGCTCTACTACACCTAGCGATCAAAAGCCGAGGGAAGCGAAAAGTACCCCTTACCAAGATGCACGTTATAAAACTATACTTGCTACCAAAGGCAGCTTTATAGACGAGTCCGATTTAGGGATCACAGACAAAAGCAAAAACAATCTTCAAACCCTCCTTAGCGCGGAGCAACAGGTTCCTCATGACTCGTTATTCCGCGACGACCTTTTCAAATCAACTTGTCGGAAGATCCAAGACAGAAACGAGACCAGAGTCATCCGGGATATCTCGCTATTGATGGTTCCTTCTGCGGAAACACTGGCTACATGTGGCGCCACCAACCTTCAGTGCTTGATCGAGAGTACTAATGAGGGCTGGAACAATTCCATCCCCATAACCAAGACTCGTCCGCAACCAGACTATTCTGTAGGATTCAGGCGAGAAGCGTTCACAGAAGATCAGCTCAAAAGGCTTGGGCCTTTCGTTGGCGACCTTACAGACACGTCTTTCTTCATGGCCACGTACTACATGTACTTCCCGTTTTTGACGTGCGAAGTAAAGTGCGGCGCTGCAGCTCTTGATATTGCAGACCGACAGAATGCTCATAGCATGACAATGGCGGTAAGGGGGGTTGTGGAACTCTTCAGGCTTGTGAAGCGCGAGAATGAGCTCCACCGGGAAATCCTGGCCTTCTCACTCTCTCACGATCATCGGACAGTAAGAATCTACGGCCATTACCCTATCATTGACGGAAGCAAAACCGCCTTCTACCGCCATCCTATCCATACATTCGATTTTACGGCATTGGATGGCAAGGAAAAGTGGACGGCATACAAGTTCACCAAAAGTGTCTACGATATATGGATGCCAGCTCACTTCAAAAGAATCTGTTCGGTTATCGATGAGTTACCGCCCGATTTAGATTTTGAGGTCTCGCAGCAACCCGAGCTAGGGGAATCCGGACTTTCACAGGGCTTGGAGAGCCACCATCTCTCTGACTATTCAAGTCAGGATGCCGCGTCTCTGCAGGAGGAAGCTGACAGTCAATCAAGCCGTGTTTCTTCGCGAGATGTCACCCCGCATACTTCTGTCTCTGAGCGGATCGATGGGAGAGTATCAAAAAGGGCAAGGAAAAGGGGCCCGCCTGTGGAATTACATCAGGACGGGAAGGCTAATTGATTTCGACTTGGCGAAGAAGTTGGACAGTGAGTGGCGCCAGTCATGGGGCCGGTACCATGCAATTTATGGCAATTGAGGTGCTGTAAGGCAGCCGCTACACTTACCGGCACCGCCTTGAGTCGTTTTCACGTCCTTATTTGGATGTGCATTCTTCACATACACGATGGATGACAAGATCATGGGTGAGAAGTAGGCAGCAGCAATGGTGAAGCGATCAGCCTTTTGAGAAAGGCAAATGGATAGGCGAGGCGAGGAGTGGGCATCAGCATTGCGACAAAGGGTTTGGGAAAGCTGTACAATACAATGATACCATAGAAGTGAATGAAGCGTTTATAAAAGTACCCTTTGCCAATTACCAGTTGATTCCACGAATCACTTCACATTTAATCCTATTCCAAGGAGCAGCGATCTCATCATATTCTCTATCAGGACCTTCAAGCCAAGCGTCAGGCTGAGCCGTCCCCGGGACGCTTTACCCATCATGCCACCCGAGGATCTGGTCGACTCGAGTGCACCAGTACAGCGGATGCCATGCAAACGATTTGAACTAGCTCGATGGGATGATTGGCGCCGTCACTTTCAGCAATGCTACTTTTTGAGCTTTGTAGAGTAGTTCATCTGGATCGTTCACAGAACACGCAGCAGACACACTTGGCCCAGCAGGGAGTGGCCATAGCTCCAAACATCGAAGTGGAGTCATCACACACAGAACGAGTTGAGGCATGGCCTGGCATGCCTTAACAATCTGGACTTGCGGATATTTGGTTCATGTACACAATTTCACCCGATGACATTACGATGTTGATTTGGACGGAGTCAAAAGCTAGGAGTTTTCACGGGTGGCAGGAAGTTGAAGGAGGAAGGGCGGTATCAGGGGAGACTGAAGGTATATTGACACGAGATAGACAGCAGCAGCGCTGCCAATGAGCCACACGCAAGGAAAGGACACAAGAAAGGCACTTCTTGATACGGGACATGTCATAGACGTAGATAGAAGCAAGACCAAGGTAGTAAAGGGGGTCGCTGGTCATGATTTCATGATGAATAGGGGCGCGATGGCCAATCCCAGCCCAACCGGTCACAGAATTGTTCGTCGAAATATTTCCGCACAGGTCGGATGATATCTAAAAGGATCCTGTCTACCAAATTATCATACTACAAGTTACATTGAATCCTAGCCAGGATAAAGGTCGCCGATATTCACTCCACCAAAGTCATTTTGATCATTCTGATCGCGTACTCAGGCTGAGGATTTGTTATTGGACTGGCCCACCCTTCTCAAACAATTCTCGCAACTTTTGCTCATACTTCGTTTTGTCCGCAAGTTTTGCAACGACAGCCTCTCGCGCATCAGAAGCCCAATAGGGCGATACCATCTGTGCAAATTCGTCGACATGTGGCGTGAAATTATCGCGTTGCGATTCAAATATTGGCTGCACATGTTGCCGGAAAAGGTTGAACAACCCTTTGGGGCTTTTTAGTGCGTGGAAGTACCAGAAATTTCCAATCTTCCAACCTCTCCTCATGATATCTGTGCGGTATGTAGCACTACCATAAGTGGGAGAGAAATTTTTCTCCTCTTCTTCGAATATATCTGTGAAATCTTGGTATGCCTTCTCGAATGTTTGAAGCTCGTCACCTTCAAGCTCATCCACTGCGCGGCTGGTGATCCAATACGGAGGAGTCAGCATCTCTATAGGAAGCGAGCATGCCCACTCGAGATCGATGATATATTTGATGTGCCAATCGCAGTCGACAAAGATGTTGCTTCCATGCAGGTCGGTGAGATTGAACACAAATGGTCCATACCGAAGGTCTCGGCTTGTGAAGTGAGGAAGAAGCCCTCGCATCGCGAATAGATTCGCCATCTGTGCGCGACCATCTTTTTCGTCGACTATAGAGTTTGGTTGGTTTCGTATGCGATTATCATGACACGCCAGGAGATCAATATAGTATGCGTCTGCAGTCGTATAGGTAAGAGTCCTCGCTATATTGGTCGGAATGCCTTCATTTTCCAGGGACTGAAATTGATGAATCAATGGACGATTTGCTAGCGTTAAGACACCTCGTTCGTCTATTGTCCAGGACCCGATGCGAGGCAGAGGCAACTGACTCAACGAAAGGATGATGCGAGACAGATCCCGGAAGAGGTTGACCCTCAGGTCTTGACTTTGACAAAGGTTGGTCCAAGTCTCAGAAAGCATCTCCGCATCTGATGTCTCGATGTAGTCCATAATCAAATATCCATGCTCCAGAATGTTTGGACGGCTGTAGCTTATATATCGACAAGGAAGGGGAGATCCTAAGAACGATGATATGGCACGTCGAAGATGCCAGATCATTCTCGTGCCGAAAGGTGCGTTTTCAGGCCTCATAAACTGTCTAGATCAGCATGTGTTCTGAAAATTAATCCGAAATACTACAAAGAGGATTCATACACTCTGACCGCCTGGAAACCCAAAACCCCATAAGTGAGGTATTGGGACATCGGGGCAATTGTCCTCAATCCAGACAAAGGTGGCAGCTTCGGTGCGTAGTTTCTCGTTCGCGTTACCAGGATATGCCGATTCTCCCACTTTATAGGGCAGAGGCACCCTAAGCAGTACTCTTCTCCTTGGAGACTTGCTCCAATTATCAATGTATATCGGTATACAAACGTTAAAACTGCCGTGTTTCCACTCTCCGACTTCTCCGAATCGACAAATCTCGTTGGCGGCTAAGGATAGATGGTACGATACGATAGCTTCGAAGTCTTTGCGGTGTTGTAAGATCCAAAGAAAGAATTCATAGCGTTGGCTGGGATATGCCAATCGGAAGAGCATATTCTCCTCCTCTTCAAGAGCCTCAGCTAATGTCGTTCTGCCCTGGAGAAGTGGAAGGGTGAGTGCTTTTGATGCCGACGCTTCTTTTGCTGGGACGTCTGCTGGGCCGTTCGCCGGATCCCTGAGGCCGGAAGGTGCCGGTCCAATTTCTGGAGTAGCGCCATTCATGTTCAACATCGAAGACGTTGAAAGGAAGAATTTGCGAGGGATTGATCAGTCTGAGGATTGTTGAGGTTGTAAGCTATTTTCAGTTGCCGATAGCGCCCGCCGCTAGCAAGGTTTGGCTAGGCATCTGGATTAGATTAAGCTGATGGCCAATGGGCTTTTTAAGATCGACCGAGAAAGCAGGGATTTATTGTTTTCACACGTGACCTTTGGTGGATTCGAAGTATTTCAGCATTTGGACTGCTACGAAAGTATTATGCACCAACTGGTACTACGACCGACTTCCTGCCTCGGAACTACAAGAGCTCATTGTGATGAGCATCAGCACCCATATCACTTTCCCCTCTTCTTCTTCGCGGCGTCTCCAGTTGACGATAACTGTTTTATGGTCGTCTCATCGCTCAGCCCTTTCGTGACTGCCGCGGCGTCCTCGCGTTGCTGTCTTTCGGCTTCGGCCTTCTTAGCAGCTTCGGCTTGCTCCTTCGCCTGCTCATCCGCGTTGGGCATTTTGAAGTCTGAATAGATGTTGTGAGTATTGAGTTCCTGAAGCAATCTATGAATACTGTCAAACATACTTGGAGGTTTTGGTACGGGCTTTGATAAAAGGCTTTGAAAGTTTGTGATTTGCTTCGCTGACTTTGCGAAAACTGGGTAAATGTTCGGTTGGATGTGGGAAACAGAAACCTTTAAAGATCAATTAGTAAGGCCTGGCTCATTATTCTGCTACAGGGTTACAAGGTTATCTTTGCATTCAAGTCGGCAGACTGAGGATACGGCTATGCACACCCAGACGAATCCGGGCAGAGCAGGGTATGAGAGGTCGAACACTATCAGGCAAAACACAATCCTGCAATATTGCGGCACAAGACGCCGTGTGGTATCGGGTCCGAAGGCAATTTGATTCTCAACCTCATCCAGGTTCCGCAGCCAAGGTTGGTGACACCGTGTCGCTGGTGATAACGACTACCATGCTGTTGGCCATATGTCTTTCTCGATAGTGATGCGACACCAGCTCAAACACATGGGAACCTAGCAGGGAGAGAAAAGGGGACTGGACTCTGGTTGGGGCTGTTGAAAATGGTTGTAACAAGCAGGACAAGCAATTGTGAGAGCCAATAGCCTCAAAAATAGTCACATATAGAGATATGATAAGCCCCTCAAATGGACCTGCTCTGCGCCGCTAAGGTGCGGGGATGTGTGTGTAAAAGGCGAGTCATGCAAAAATGGCATCATTGCAGGTCTGGTCGCGAACGGTCACCATAAACGAAACGTTTTGCATGTGCCTAGGCAGCCTTATCAATTCTACCAATTAGACAACATCAAGACCGGAACCAAAGGAGGGAAGGCGTGCAAGGCTGCTTTCGATTCAAACACTGTTGCTGCAGTCTCCTAGATGCGGTAAGTGGATCATGCCATACACGTGTCACCAACGCCCAGTGATTTAATGCCTCCGTATCTCCAGCCATCCACAGTTCACGGGTCTTGCCAGAGATAATGGAGGAAGGGCCGAGCCGGCCGTTGTGCCGCTGCAACTAGGATAGGCATCATATTACCTTATAGGTCGGACGCGGTGACGTGTTCGAAGTGAGCTCAGTCCTGCTGGGGAATTTGCGGAAGGTCCAGCTCCAAGACCTACCCTCTTTCTTTATCGACCACCGCCTCTGCTTGCTAGTGCTCGAACGGCCCTGCTCGGCCTCGCTAGAATCTCCATTATCGCTGCTGAAGGCCGGATCTCCATCCCTTGAGTCGCTATTATCATCGCTGCTTGACGGCTCGATCGTCTCCGTTGCAGGAGCCCCGACGTCAACGAACCAATCGGCCCACCTCCTTCTTTGAACTTTGTCGAACAGCGCACCCGGATGGTTCCTATGCTTTCTGCTGTCCATTCAACACGCCTTTTCTTAGGCTGCGGCGGTACTTGATGGACCTTGGAATGTGCGGCAGCATCGTGATTAATCGGAGCCTTTGCTGGGGCCTCCTTGCTAGAGCAGATTTCCAATACTGCGGGATTAATCGGTAAATGAAGGTGTTCCGAGATCGATGGCAGTTTGAACTCAAGATTGTACGTCACATCACCCTGATCTTGGTGCGTTTGAGACAAAACTTGGAGGGGTACCGCCTCTGTTGCCGCACACGGGTTCCGAGAAGTTCGCCAGGCATGTTGGTGGCTATTATCGACGAGTCGACCGACATCCATAATCAGCCTGGGCCTGCGCGTCGTCAATCTCAGGTGTGGTAACAGCGCCACAAGGGGGCGAGGCTGTCTAGGCGGAACCCTGGTGTTTGCCTGCGGCAGATGGTTCGAGTCGCGGCAGGCGCTGCGCGTGGCTTTCGTCGCCTTGCTCCTCATCGCCAGTATCGCAGGTGTTGTATTGTCATCGGTGTTCACGGAATGGTGGGTTTCCCTTCTGATCTCGGTATACATGTCTTGGTGCCTCCGCTTCTCTCCCCGTTTCCCCGCATCAGGATCGTCGCTCCGTGCCGGGCCTGGTGGAGCAGAAGGAGTATGGCCGAGCTTATCCTTGATCGGAGTTGCTGGATGGGTCTGAGACTGTGCTCGGCTCAAGGGATTAGGGAAGACGCTGTTTAAATTTTGCTCCGTTAGCGAACTGTTCCTCAAGATTTCCAAAACAAGACTCTCATGATACAACTAGTTACCTTTAAGCTCTGCAAATAACATAGGACTGAGTGAGATTCGCAGTTGATCTTCAGTGATCCAGGTGGAGAGCTCATCGACCAGGTACTCGAAAATCTTCTTGCCTTTGCTGCGCCTGCTACAGCACATGCGGTGAACTTGCATAACGTCCCTTCCTACCTATGGGACCGAGTTTTGAAAGAATCGCTCGCAAGGCAGCCGTAGCATCAATATCTGTACATCGTCTTCTTGACCCAAGAAACGGACCTGTTTGGATGTTCGCCCCATACGAGTCGGTACTGGGTTGTCTTTGTCTGGCGTCCAGGAGGCCGCTGGGTGCGTATCCCACGCAGTCGGAAACGGTGCTTGTCGATCTCCAGTTGCGTGGCTGGCAGAGTCTCGGTAGCCTCCTTGTCCATAGAATCGTCCGTGTCGTCTACCCCTGCCTGGTTCTGCTGATCACCCACGGCTGGCCAGCCTGCAAACTCTCCCTGCTGCCGTATCTCTACCCCTCCCGCTTCTTCCATTAGCGGTTCCTCGCCAAATTCCTTCCTCCCAAGTCATTCTACAGCCACCCGAGTCTCCCCCTGCTCCCACTCAAGGACGCGAGCTGGGGTACCACATCGACAAGCATCTCGCAGCTCTTCTGGTCGACTACCAGTGGTTTCGCTACGTTCTCGACTCTGGATCTCGTCCTGTGGTGCCTCGGCCGATGATGACTCCGCTTGTTGCTCTTCCAAAGGTAACCCCAGGTCTTTCTCCAATTCAGCCATGTTCTCATCTGTCCATCCATCATCGCCGCTGTCGGAAGACTTGGGGAGGGAGTGGAGCGCAGACTCCACCAACGTGCTTCGAGTGATACTGCCGACACCTTGCTGGTGGGTCTATGTTGCAGTGGTTGGGCTTGTGCGGCAGCAGAAGGCACGCTGTGCTGCTCATGAGACCCAAATCCCGGGTTGTCTCAACATAGCGGGCCTCCTCAACGTCATACCATGGACAAGATGTACCAATGGACTCTGTCGGTGCTGAGGCGAGTTCTGAGGTTGGAAAGGAGTTATGCAGACTCGCGTCCAGTTCAATACGCCCGGTATCGACTTCACCGGAAGCGCCTTCAGCCTGACCCCCAGCACCCTAATTGTGTTCGGTCGACTTGCAGTCTAGCACTGTGAATAGCTGGCTATTCCAGGCGCTGGAGGGTGGACCCCCGGTCTTCGAGGCCTCAGTCGAGATCTCCGGACGCAGAGCCGTCCGCTCCTCGAGAGATGGAAGATTTCCGTCTGATTCACCGTCATTGTCATCAAGAGCACTTATGATCTAGAGCAACAAATCAGAACGATTCACTTTTGGTGCAGGTTTTCAACGTACCTTCAGCTCTCGCCGCCGTATTTCTATTTGCCTCAATTCGACATCCAGAACGGGAGAGTGGCCGCGAGCCTGTGTGCTTTCTGGCTGCCGCTGGAGTTGGATGAACGAATTGAACGGTTGGGTTTAGCAGTCCAGAGAGTGTTTCGCTTGAAAAGTGGCGGGTTTGATGGAGGAAATGCAAATGGAACAAATCTCGTGCTCCCAAGGGCAGCCAGAAAGCAAACCAGTTTGAGCATGTGTGCAGTGTTCAGCGGGAATTGAGCGGTTTAAGTGCGCCTGCTCGTCGGAACCGTCCACACATCAGCTTTGCCGTTTGCAACTGCCGTAGGCTGTCCTGAAATCAAATCATCCGGTCCTGCGCATGAAATCTCAGCCCCTCCAGGCTCCTGCCAGGACTCATTCATCATGCCAATCCCCAGTCTTCCTCGGCTTCACCGACGATCGAGAAATCAGCCTGTGATCAGTCCAATCCTGCTCGAAATCCAATCCACGACTCCCATCCCGTGGAGCTTGCGGTCATCTCTGCGGAGCTGAGCCCAAATCGACCTTCCCTTTGCAGAATTGAGACTCCGCTGCGTAGATTATGCCGTGCCAATTCTAGCGGCGACTGCAGTCCTGCCGGGGCAGCGCCCTGGGGCCGAACGATCCTCGGAACAACCTTCAGTCACCAGATCCATCATTCCAATATGCAACGATCGCCGATCGAGCTCCTCCCGAGGTCGTATGACGTGCCTCCGTGCCATCTTCTACGTCAGCCTGCCTGCTTGTGACCCATTCTCCTACTGCCGGCGTTTCGTATTCAGTCCGTAGGATGCTCAGCAGAAGCTTCGATGATGCCATTATCCTGCAGATTGTCATCTGCCACAGCCACGTTGGACAGAAATCGGTCCTACTCGTCACAGATCAGTCTAGATCAAGGCATCAGCGCATGTCGTTGTCTCCATCGGCCCAAGGGAGCTCACCGAGATCCTTCTCGTCACAGATCAGCCCAGATCCAGGCATACAGCGCATGTCGTCGTCTCTGTGGTGCAAAGGAGCTCACCGAGATCCTTCCCTCGACGCGTATTGCCACGGCGCAGCCAGGCAGAAGCTGGCTATGTCGTCGTGAGGCATTACTTCCATTGGCCAGGCCATATCGCATGAAAGGAATGCCAAGGGCAGGCCTCCACTCTTGCATTCACCGACGGAGCATTGTCGTGAGGATCGTGAGGATCGTGATGGTGCGACGGCGAGAAGAGGGAGGTGAGCTGAGCTCATGCTCGTACCTCAGTCAATGCGATGCCCTCCAGAGGAATGATCGCCGTCGCGACAGTCAAGAGGATCGAATCCAGAGTAGCAGATCGAGGGTTTTGGCTTCAAACTGGCCGTGCCGTCAAGGCTTTCAGCTGCGCAGGGCCGGCGAACCAGCTGTCGTAAACCTCGATACAACTGCCGTACCGCGCCTTGTCGCGCCGTCTTGCATGAACAATACCTTGCTCAGGGAAAGCATCTGGTGGGTGTTGTATGATGGGTAGCATGCTCATGAAGAGCGCCAAACGTGGACTCCCAGGATTTGTAATGTCGTCCATTTGGCCCTTTGGCCCTTTGATACCTTACAGAACCGTCGATCGACTGCCATTGAGATGCAGTATTGTGTGTATTTGAGTATAACGACTTGTGGCAGACAGGAGTCGAATGAGTGCTTAACAGATCGGTATGTGTTTGCATACGTTGAAGTTGAAATTTGCGAGGTTCGGTAAGTCGTTTGGTGCGGCTCTTGCGAACAGGGGCCCAAAACTAGCCCCGAAAGAACCCTTGACTTACTTTTTCCAATTTTAGCCGGCGGCAGTCGTAGCCGAGGAGCCCAGACGGATCGCCTTCGGCTCATCTTCGGCTCACCTCCCTTGACTCGCTGCTCAGCCTGGCTCACCCACAGCTCAGGCTATAGCAGCCACAGCTCAGGTCCAAAGACGGAAATGGAAATTGCTCATGTCGAGATTCCGATATCGAACTACCTGTT
>Ga0207886_10132_pt1 | contig 43003 bp, 54 predicted proteins | sample LinPmetageLP35_FD_184048 | JGI IMG/M metagenome (GOLD analysis project Ga0207886, IMG submission 184048) | Marine viral communities from the Pacific Ocean - LP-35 (SPAdes) | ecosystem: Environmental > Aquatic > Marine > Oceanic | place: Pacific Ocean | collected 2009-08-31 | reverse complement strand
TCAAAAACATACAACAGTGGGTATTCGCTGGTGGTCACCCACCCAACTACTAATCCACCGATCTGAAGCTTAGGTTTGGCAGAGCGGACGGGATGCCCCGTTCTCTTCAGTCTATGGTCGTATGTGACAGGTTTCTGTTGTTTCGATACTTATACCCGTTGTGTTCTACCTGGGGTCTACCTGGGGTAGTACTTGCTTACATCCGAAGTTAGGTTTTCCCAACCCGCTTTCCCGCTTTTCGAAAGGACTCGGCATCAGAGCTTGTAGTGGGCTGGAGAGTGGCGGCGCTAAATTCCCGAATTATTTGTCCGAAGCACATTCCAAGATACACCTCTGCGGTGGCAACGAGATCTTACAGCGTGATGAAGCTTCCGCTGTGTGACTTCATCGTCATAAGCAAGGATCCTCTTTTGCTGCGTCTTGTCTGGATCGTGTCTTGTCATCTAAGTCTCGGTCTTGCAAGCAATATCTCATCAGGCAGATCCTTGGTCCGCACATGCATCGAACAACAAAGACGACATAACGTTTCCAGGAATTTGATTTTTCTCATGTTACCAAATCCAATTCCCTCTCCACCTCATTCCCCCACACCGCAGGTGGAGTCGCCGGGAGGACCGCTTCAATCACAACTCCAGCTTTCCAAGAAGCCTGTTCCAGGTCTTCCTCATTGTCCGACATGTACTTCTTACTCTCTCCAACACAATATATTGGTAGCTCCGGTTCTTCTGTACACTTTGGAGTGAAACCTGTAATAGCTTTGCCGCATTTCACGCTTAATGCTTTCGTCTTCGCCACATCGAGGACATTGAGGCCGGGGAGGTTTGGTATGTAAGTAGCACTTCAGATCGATTCTGTCGAGACGGCCTGGACCTCCATTGACTATTGCATCCTCTGTGAGAGCCCATGCGAGCGGATTGAGCCTTTATGTGCTGTCAGTAATCTGCATTCTAGCATTGCATATTTTGCGAGCACGAGGTTTCTCACATTGAAAAGTGTGTATACATCAAAGCAGCAGGCTTCTTTCCCACCACAGCTTGTATCTCACAATTCGTCGCTCCCACTCCTCGCTCATCATGCAGCAAAGCCGATGCTCTCTCGCCAAACTGCGGCTGAACAACCTCATCCGTACTGGAGTAAATCGAAGTCGTCGGTACATAAGCAGAACCCCCACCATTCGACATCAGCGTGGATGTGAAGTTCGAGTTCCTCTTCTGCTGCCATATCGCCGGCGCACATGGTACACCATTAGTAGGCGCAAGTAACCTCGCACCAATGGTTCCACGGAAGACTCCAGACAAAGATATGAAATTGCTGACTTGAGTGCGTGTACTGGGCCAGTATTTCAAGGACCATTGGACGGACAGAGTTCCCTGAGACCATGCTATGACTGCAATCTTCGAATTGCAGATCGCTGACATGTAGTTGATGGCGTATGCAACGAATTCTGCGTTCTTGGAGGCATCGTCGCACATTCTGCCTGGTACATTGAGCCAGACTGGGTCGCCGAATGTGCTTGAGCTGAGGAGTTTTGCAAAGTTCGAGTCGAAAGTTTCGCCTCCCATCGAGCCAGTTCCGGGGATGAGGAGTATGGCGACTCGTCCATCTTGACCAAATTTGAACTGCTTGGGGATGAATATTGCTGAACGCAAGTCGATCTCATGTATTCGGTATGGTGCATCGTCGACTGATCGCTTGGGGTAGAGGGAAATACTTGGGTGCGGGTTGACGTTATTGATGCTGTTGACGTCGGGATGGCTGTGGCCATGACCTGGAAGTTTACGGGCCATCGTGTGATGAGAAAATAACTTGTCTTGAATTTGCGGAACAAGTAGATTAATAGGTTACCCAGAGCACTCCCTACTATATTCGTCACCGGAAACAGTAGCAAGAAGATATGTATTGACAAGCGGGAGAATTGCCGCTGTAAGTTTTTTGAAGCTCGCAAACACGCGCCGATGACAGCATCGGACTCTCAGATCCAAAGTATATCCTACAGATCGTGACACTTTAGCAATTTCTGATCCAATGACAAGAAAAGGTAGGACCTATTCTAATTCTTGCGAGGGTCTGGTGTTTTTCCGGCACCATGCCAAACGACACACTTCGCTTGAATAGCCCAAACGAACACGAGAGTCGTTCGTCATCAACCGTCCGATCTTCCACGTAGCACTCGTAGATAAGGAAGACCAAAAAGTCCCTTACTAGAACCAAGAGTGACGAGGCTGGACACAATTGACAAACAGTAGTGCTTGAACCAGTTGCATTACGGAGATGTGGAATGGCAATACCGGTGCCAGATGTTCGGTCGGTATCTGTAACAACTTGCAAAACTTGCAGGTCTCATTCATAAGTCAGAAACAACAGCAATCTTTCATAACTCATGATCTCCATTCCTGTGCCATGATTTTCGCCTAACGCCAGTGAAATGCAAGATGCACAGTTTCAAAGCCAGATTATAACTCCCTGACCAATTTCTTTGCCAGTTTCTTCTGCGCATCAACGTCCAGTCCCTTCTCATCAGCCTCCTGTATTGCCTTCCCGATAGCTAGTGTCGTTTTGACATTCTTGCTGTCCACCCAAAGCTTACCATTCCTTCCGACGGCAATCTCGAATGCAACTCCTGCTGCTCCAAGCTCCTCCAGTATCACCAAGTTCCCTTGCTCCACAGGTTTTGACAGCATTAATCTCCTTGCCATACCTAGAGATATTGGGAACAGCATTCCTCCTGTCAATGGTCCCAAGCCTTCTGATTTTCCCGTCGAAGAGGAAACGCATTCCAGTTCTGGGTCCATGTGCTTGTTGGCCAACGTAACTCTCGCATATACCAATGATCCATAGGAAAGCTGTGGTCGAGTCTTCTTCGTTGCGCCTTCGAAGGATAACTGAGGAAGGGAGGCATTGGGTGTGTAGTCACTAAGACTCGCAAAGTAGACATCGACAGAGGACTTTTGGACAGTTGCTATGACAAGATCACCGATTGTTGGAATATACTGCAGAAACATTAGCTTGCTACATGTTATATAGACACGTACAACATACGCGACTACCATTGAACTCCACCCAGATTGCATTCTTCCTTCTATCTGTGCATAGCTGTCCTGCGACTGTGGGGGTGATTGTACTTGGTGGGATGAGCCGTAGACCCGGACCGAGTTTCAGCGGTAATTTGGGATGCGAAGGAAGGGATTCGGGGTCAAGGTGCTGGCCTGGAAGCACAAACGTTTGTGTTGACATAGCTGAGTATCAGAAGAGCCTCTTCTGGAGATGTTGAAGCTATTCCCAAGGGCTGCGAGGAGGTTGATCTCAGCCTTGTGAGAAGTGGGGACAAAAAGCTTCCAATTGGCTAGCGTGAAATTTCTCGATTTTGCAGGCGAGGTGGGCAAGAAAAAAGTTGGAGATAACCTCAAATTCGTGCGGATCCTACCACCCTAGCAGATACCACCTACAACCCCCGAATACCATATTAAACATCGCAGAGATGGCTGCTGAAGGGGCGTCAACGAATGGCACATCGCCAGCGGAGCGACACGCCATTGGAATCTCGTTCGGAAACTCCAACAGTTCAATTGCTTTCACCACTTCAGAGGACAAGGCTGAGGTTATTGCCAACGAGGATGGAGGTATGTTTATTTCTGGATAAAGATGGGCATTCAAACAGGTACTGACAAGCTCGGCAGATCGTCAAATCCCTTCCATTTTGTCCTATGTCGACGGAGAAGAGTACAATGGTCAACAAGCCAAGGCACAACTGATCCGCAATGGCAAGAACACTGTCGCATATTTCAGAGATTACCTGGGACAAGAGTATGAAAGCTTCAAGACAGGTTGTAAGAGCTGGTACTGATACATGGAAATAGCTTCAAGTCGATAGACCCCACCCACAGCCACGCTTCGGCCCACCCACTCGCCCATGAAGACACAATCGCATTCAAGATCCACGACAAGGAGGGCGATGAGGAATCTACAGTTACCATCTCTGAGATTGCCACTCGTCATTTCCGCCGTCTTGCTCAATCTGCCTCCGACTATACTGGAAAGACCGTCAATTCTGCCGTCATTACCATCCCAACCAACTTCAGCGACAAGCAAAAAGCCGCCCTCACAAAGGCTGCAACCGATGCTGGCCTCGAAGTCCTCCAACTCATCCACGAGCCAGTCGCCGCTCTTCTCGCGTACGATGCCCGCCCTGAGTCGAAGGTAGCAGATAAGATGGTGGTTGTTGCAGACCTTGGAGGAACCAGATCCGATGTGGCTGTTATCGCTTCGAGAGGGGGAATGTACACGATCCTGGCTACTGCACACGATTATGATACCGCAGGTGTACACCTTGACACTGTTCTACAAGACCATTTTGCAAAGGAGTTCATCAAGTGGAACACGACCGATCCCCGAGAGAATGCCCGCAGTTTGGCTAAGCTGAAGCAAGAATCAGAGGCAACCAAAAGAGCTTTGAGTATTGGTACCAACGCCAATTTCAGCGTGGAGAGTTTAGCAGAGGGGATCGATTTCGCATCCACCATCAACAGACTGCGATATGAGACCATTGCTCGCAAGGTATTTGAGGGATTCAACCGTCTCATTGAGGGTGTAGTGAAGAAAGCTGGTCTGGATGTTCTCGATATTGATGAGGTTATCCTTTCTGGAGGAACCTCGCACACACCCAAGATCGCCTCAAACATGGCTAATATCTTCCCCTCTTCCACAACCATCCTTGCACCATCTACCACACCTACTGCCATCAACCCAGCTGAATTACAAGCACGAGGAGCTGCTCTCCAAGCCAGCTTGATCCAAGAGTTTGACAAGGAGGATATCGAGCAATCGACTCATCCAGCTGTTACCACCGTCAAGCATCTTAGCCACGCCATTGGTGTCCTCGCCATCACCGGAGACGAGAGCAAGGGAGTCTTTACCCCAATCATCTCCGCCGAGACTGCCATGCCCGCTCGCCGTACAATCCACATCAACGCACCAAAGGAGGGCGGGGACGTTCTTATCAAGATTGTCGAGGGAGGCTCATCCATCAAGGTCTCCAAGGCCGAGCCAAAGCCAAAGACCAATGGAGAGAAGAACGACAGCGATGATAGCGACTCAGACGAGAGCGACGAGGAGCCAGAAGATGTCCGCGAGAAGGTATGGAAGATCGGTAATGTGCTAGCCGAAGCAGCCATCAAGGGCGTCAAGAAGGGCGGCAAGGTCGAAGTTATGATCAACGTTGCAGGTGATGGGGCAGTGACGGTCACATGTAGGGAAGTCGGCGGGAAAGGAGGTGTGCGTGGAAACCTGTCTCCATAATCTTGTCTGCTTGGATGTAGATATGATCTGAGTGCGTTTTTCTTGCGTTGCGCTGAGCTGTAGAGCTTAAACCGCTGTCATGATAGGAGAGTTGCGTTACATTATGCGCAGTCTATAGATCGTCTGTGAAGCGTTTGGGCATCACATAGAGGAAACAAAAATGGAAAGTCTTGATATTTGGATGTACTGAGTTGTCCTCTCTGCGAGCTTAAAGCTCGGCCTAATCCTGACAGGATCTCCTGGCTACAGACTGGCTGATCCCTTGGACTTTGGTGAAGCAAAATGCGAACCTCCGTCCATGACTTCAGATCTCATAAGTCGTCATGTTCAATAGTACCGCCAATACGCCCTACACCGTCCATTGAGATATGCAAATGCGAAATGCCTCTCACCATCTACTGCGGCCGATTCTTGATCCTCATGTAGCCCTTTCCACATTGCTCACCGATCATGTATCCAACCGTATCGTGACTCTGAACTGTTTCGTTGATTCCTCCCTTGACACATCCCAGACTTTTACCACTCCAGATATCAGTCACCATCCACCTATCGCCGCCCTTCAGTTCCGGTACCTCACTCCACTTGATTTCCGTCGTGGCATTGGCACTCAAGCTATTGAAAGCAAGTACGAGTGTGCCCTCCTTACTCTTTCCACTCCAATACTCCGCTGGGTTTGTAGCATTGAACGTCCAATCCGGATTCGTCCCCCACTTGTACGGCGTGGCGGGCTTGCCAAATACATCATCCTGATTGAAAGCCAACAAGAACTTACTCTTCAACACATCCACCAAGCTCTTCTTCAGCACCGACAAGTCTGTCCCCACAATCAACGGGCTCTTCATCGCGGCCCAAAAAGCAAAATGACTCCTACACTCCGCATCCGTCAGTTCGCCATTCCCCACCTCCAACATATCGGCATCGTTGTGCCCCCAGAAATCAACACTGTTCAGCGCAAAACTATTCATATTCAAAATCTCCACTGTGCGTCCCCAGTTCTGCTCAATGTCTCCCGTACTCCTCCACGAGCTCGCCGTTCCATTACCCCAGGAATTTACGCCGGCAAGCCCCCAATTACAGACTGCATACTGAATTGTCCTGTTTTGAGCTAGGAGCGCATCACGCATGATATTGTACCGCTTAGTCGAATTGGATTCACTCCAATCATATCCTTCCGGCGCAGGATTCGCCAAGTTCGGACATGTGCCGTTGGGATAAGGCCCGCCAGATAATTCTGGCACGCAGGCTGAATACTGATCGTTCCATTCCTGCGGGACGAAACAATTATCATATTTCAGGTAATCGATTCCCCAATTCGCGAAGGTGGCGGCGTCGAGGGCTTCATAGCCCATGGAGGCGGGATACCCGGCACATGTACCTGTTCCAGCGCTGGAATAGATTCCAATCTTGAGGCCGAGGGCGTGGATCTTTTTGGCGGTGCCTGAGATTCCGGAGGGGAATCTGATGGGGTCAGGGATTATCTCTTGAGTGGTTCTGTTGCGGCCGGATTTGACGGACCAGCAGTCGTCAACTTGGGATGGGATGTCAGCGACGGTATTTTGATGGAGGGCATGAGGGGGAAGGTACTGTTGATGTATTCGTAGCCCACGTCTTTAAGGCCGAGCTTGACTACTTGGTTAGCTGCTGCCATGATCTTGCTCTCGTCGACGTCGCAGTGGTATGCATTCCATGAGTTCCAGCCCAGAGCTGGAAGTCTCCCCTGTGAACATCGTGAGCTTCATTGTTCGATATGTGAGAGGGGCACGTGGACGTCAAGATACTTACGACATTGTCTCTGAGCAACAAAGCATTTCCGCCAGGGAGCGCCGCCAGGGCGAGTAAAGTGAAAAGCATCATCTCGCAATGAAGAATCCAGACAAAGTTTCTCAAGAAACAAAACAATCCGCCATGAAGAGAAGAGATATATCCTGTACTTGTTTATGTCCAGCGTCTGTACTCCGGCGCCTGACCAGTCGACCTTTCAAGCTCGGACATGGTCGTAAGTGGTACCGAGGCTAACTATTGGCGCGCATAGTAAGCGTCGTTTCGAGTCCTCCTCTCCTTTTCCTTTGTTCACGACTCGAGAAGTTGTGGGTACAGAATATGTCTTACAGAGGCCCACCAGACAGCAAACCATACCCCATGATTCAGACAAAAGCTTGTCCTTTGGTCATTCTGCATAAAGAATGCGCAGGGTCCAATCAGCGCCATATATCGCGGGGTTGGTGCATCACCAGATCCTCCCGCGCGCCACAAAAATTGCAAGTCACGTGTTTATGCGGGGTTCATGAATGGAGTTCTTTACAGCGAACATCGGAAAAGGGTCAAACATACCTGCAACGTTGCAAAACTTTAGACTTGCATGAGAGAACAGCTCGGAATTGGTGAATCGAGGTCGGAATCTCGGTGTTGTCTTGGGGCTTCTACTAAGCGAGGACGAAAAGGGGGACGGAGAGTCTCTCGTTAAGCATTGTGTACAACTTCCCCGCACTTTGAGACCAGAAACTCAGGACTCACTTTTGTGTTCGAAGTTGTGCTTGGATTGTGGAACATGGACCAGAATATCTCCACAGCATGCTTGTGATACCCACCCAAGGAGACTTTGCGTACACGTCGATCTCGATCCACGAACACAGCGATAAGCGAACAGCAAACCCTCGCACGAGTTCATTCAACGATTCCTGTACGACGCTTTTGGCAATATCGAGGGTGACCAGGCCAGATCTACGCCTCTAAAAGTACCCCTGGAATCGCGCGGTTCCCTCGATCGGACATTTCGAGCCCTATTCTAGCTGTGGACGCTTCAGAGGAGCTGTGCCAAGCTTGACCCGATATCAGATTACACGTGTAACCTCTAATTTCACAAGACGACAAAAGGGATATTTGGCTTCAGGTAGTGTTTCCTCTGATGCCGAGCGTACTACTTGCCTCATCTCTTGACACGCAGACGCTCCTCGCCATGATGCTTGGCCTACGTCCCATCAAAGTTCCCTGAACCCTTTGATAAACATCTTCAGTACCTACAGTGGTCGAGGGATCATGGACAGCTTGATGGTCAATTATCGTCACTGACGCCGAGAGATACAATCGCAGGAGCTGATATTAATTCCCACATTCGTCTACTACCTGGAGGATTGACCGTGCTCTTTGGTGGCTGAAAGACGTAAAGACCACGCGTTCCGATCGAGATACTCATATCAGCCTGCAACACAAGACGTCGTTGCCCTTTTGCCCACAGAGCTTTAGTCCTTCGGCATTCAGGGCTTAAGGATATCAGACTGTTGAAACACCCTCAACATGGGCTCCCAACCTGCTTTCTTCAAAACAAAGCCTGTTCTCCGTGGATATTCAGGTGTCCAAGCCGAACAGGATCAAGTACTACGCGGATTAATCGTATTGGCCGACTCGTTTCTTCCACCTTTCTCCTTAGATACCCTCTCTTGATACCTCGATCGTACCTGGTCTGAATGTGCGGATCTCGTTCTAGTTCCTGCGTCGGCTCTCACCTACTTGCACCGTTGGTTGAAAAGGGCGATAACCAGAGGTATTGATCCCCACCACAGTCCACGACAATGAAATGGTCATCATGATTCCTCATAGGCCAAACTCTGGCATAAATTGGATGCTCAAACTTCGGCACTGGAATATCGGCATTTAGCGGGCAGAGATGTTGGTAAGTGTACATCTGTTTACACGATGGTACATCACTCACACTTTCAGTCGCTTGCGATGATTCCATGCAGGGAGTTACTGCCATTCTGGATTTTCCTTCTTTTATGAGATCTTTGGAAGCACGTTCAAAATGCATTCATCGCCGCTGTACTTCTTGATTTTAAACTGTCCCATCGTCAGTTTCTGGAACGCCAAGACATGTCGTCCACCGGATTCCTCCCTGCTCAGAAACACTCTCTCGTAGCGAAAGGGAACTAAGGGACCGCAATGGCTCCCGTCGTCACTTCCACGTTTTATTACAGTGTCGTACCAAGTATCACGCCGTACCCACAACTTTCATTAATCCGGCAGAATGTCCATATTGTCTAAGCGGGGTAGCGATACTCTTTATATTACAAGTGATGAGGGGCTTCCCCGCCCAAATTCTTCGAGTCAAGAACCTTGCGATACATTTGCACTTGGGGGATATCCGGGCCTTGGATAATTTGGAGGTTGTGGAAATCAATGGGACGAGCATGTTTTGCGAGTGTCGTGTTCTTGGCTTGTCATTCGTCGCCAGCCTTATTAATGGAGTCCAGTGTGGAGTATGCCTCGACTGACGCTGCACCTCCTATCTATCTGGACCAATTTCAAGCCGTATTTGGTGTATACAGCATCCGGTACATCGCCGTCGTCGGGAAAGAGCGGGTCCGCTTGCCTCTCACTACCGTACTGGAGGTACTTTCGGCCAAAGTCGTCTCCTCTCTTCGACACGTTCGACAGAAAGCTTAAAGCAACAACGCAGCTAGAATTCGCGACCTCCTCTGCCGTAGTACATCTCGGCTCAGACCAAGGAATGAAAGATCTCACTCTTTCGAATTGTATGTGTGAACAATGGGCTCTGCGCCGCTCATCTTAGAGGCAGTAGACAAGAATATCAGAGTTCCAAGGTCTTGTCTACGAGTTTCTGCAGGTCAAGACCACTTCCAAGCTGAACAGCACCAGCACCTGACCCAATTAACGTAATGTCGGCGACAGAGGGTTCCATTTCAAGAACCCTTCGAAATCTTCCGAGTCTGGGGTTCAGCCGTGGCGCCTGCTCATCTTTTTTCAGAGGGTGGGGTATTATCCGGCATGCATGCACGAAATAGATTGCTGGTGCAACTCTCGGGACTTGGGACTGCAACATTAGGTCCCCTGAGTGGTTGGAAGTGTCAAACGAAACTGGCTGCCTCCCTCGCTTCGGCTGGAAGCATGGGGTGGGTATCTTTTCCCATTTTCTGATCTATGCCACAGCCTGTTGTCGGCGAATCAGAAAGTTGTGTCGAGGAGATGGCAGCTCGAAACGTCTAGAAATTCCCAAGGTCTGTTATTCGCGATGATATCGGCCAGAAAAGAGACAAAGAACATCCGATTAAGCTTCTGTCAATTGTTGCCTTGATGTGGCAAGCGCCTGCGATTTCCTCTCAATCTGAATCTACCATCGACAAAATTCAGAAAGATTTCTAGTCAAAAGCTAGAGTAATTATAGTCATGCTGCTGTCGAGATGTTGAATGCCGATCCTGAATTGACTGGTAGCAAAGCGCTGTTAGCCTCGAAGGCCTAGCAAGACGTCAAATTTGACTACGAAGGCCCTGAGAACGGTGGCGCAACGCCTCCAAAGCTAGACTGCTTGTCTTCCGTCGATTATGCCCAATATGGCAGCTTTTCTCCACAAAACTTGAAATCTGCCGATGTAAATGCATCATGCAGGCAATATGCCGACCCCGCATCATCAACAACCCCTCGACCACAAACAATCATGTGTAACCCACCATCAATAGAACGGACTACGCGACGAAGACTCATGATTTGCGAAGCAAAAATATCGTCTTTGGTACCTTCTGAGGCTGTTTAGAGTTACATGCCCTCGCTCCTGACTCGCCATGCCATTTGGAATGGAATATCAGATCATATGTCCAACGAATGATCTCGCTTGCTTTTCTCAAGTGATCGACTGACACATACTTCTGAGATTGGCCGCACTCGCTCCGATTCCATAGTTCTGTGCACTTGGTATATCTTTTACCCGAAATTATCCCTTGGAAGTCATCGATCCTATCGGAACTTGTCTCCGTGCTCCTCAAAACATACGCCTGACAGCCGAGCCTGCGAGATGAGTGTCACTTACTCTTATGCCATATAATGAACAATATATAGAACCCTGCTAAGTATGTCCCTATCTTCATTCTATCTCTTGGGAGTTTGGTCAGGTTGTATACAGTTCTTGGCAACGGCGCTCTTTACCGACCAGGACATTCCTCCAGTTCATCGATGAGCATAGTTTTATCACTCCAAGTCACTATTTCGTAAAGCTTTTGAGCATTGAGAACCAATCCTTCCCTTTTCTACAGCTTACCACAGCCGCAGAAGGCTTCAAAGTCTAGAGCCGCTGCCAACCCTTTCGACACCTCAATCTTTGGACAGCAAACATCAGGTTCTTTATTGCTGTCCAACCATCTAGTTTCTTGACTTAGCGGATTGCTAGGTTCTCCTCCCTCCGGTCGAATATATGGCGAGATTGGTCTGGTTCATCAGCCCAGCCAGCCCTGAAGAATGGAACTTGCGGGGAACTACCCCTCGTTTCCAGCTTCGGTCCGCTCTCTCCCTGCCTTTCATCTGAATGCTAGTCAATCTGGTGATCAATATCATTCCGCTCCGATGAACTTTGATCCAGAAGGTTGACTTGATTCGGTGGATTTTCTTTCTTCCTCGGTTGCACACACGCTGGCACGGGAATCCTTGACTTCTTACAATCGCTGTCTCCCTTACAAGTCACCTGGCTCTCATGCAAGTTGTCGCTAATGCTCATCGTCTTGCTTGAGGTTTTGCTTCTATCAATTCCACACAGGCAATATGCATACACGCACACAAAGTCTCAGCGGCACATACCCAGAACTGGGCAGTGACTCAAGCGAGGCCATCAATACTGCGGAGCGTCCAGTATAGTAATTGTTGCTAAGCCGGAGAATGCAATATACCATATACTGCAAGAAGATCTTCCCGGCTGTAAGGACAGCTCTGCCGTCGAACCGCCTCGTCCTTTGAGTCTCATTTGATGACAGTCTATGCCGCTCACCGGATCAGCACCCACAGCATATATAAGTCCATCACCTGTACCAGAAAAATGTTCCTCATCCGTTTCCTCACTTTTCACGTCTCAATATCAATCACTCAGGAATCATGTATCGCAGTTTGGCTCTCGCTTCGTCTTTGGTGGCCGCAGTTGTTCGTGGCCAACAAGTTGGCACATCACAGACAGAAACCCACCCTAGCATGACCTGGCAGACATGTACCGCAAAAGGAAGTTGCACGTCTAAAACTGGAAAGGTCGTCATCGATTCCAACTGGAGATGGGTCCACGATAAGAAGAGTGGAAGCTACACCAATTGCTATGACGGAAACACCTGGAGTTCTACACTCTGCCCTGATAACAAAGCTTGCGCTGCCAATTGTGCCCTTGAGGGTGCTGATTATACTGCAACATATGGCGCTACAGCTAGTGGCGGCTCTTTGACCCTCAAGTTCATCACCAAAGGATCCTACGCGACCAATATCGGTTCTCGCTTGTATCTTATGGAGACGGATACCTCGTACCAGATGTTCAGCTTGCTGAACAAGGAATTCACATTCGATGTCGACCTCTCCAAGCTCCCTTGCGGTCTCAATGGTGCTCTCTACTTTGTGTCCATGGACAAAGATGGTGGTATGGGCAAGTATCCCAACAACAAGGCCGGAGCCAAGTATGGTAAGTCTCCAATGCGAGTGTTTACCCCTTAGCTTCCCAGAGCGGAGTAAATGGCCGGAGATATTCGCCTTGCTCATTGGACCCGACAATAATAATATGCATGTACTGATACGAAACTCATAGGTACCGGATACTGCGATGCTCAATGCCCCCGTGATTTGAAGTTCATCAACGGAGAGGTGAGCATCGATTATGATACATATAGGGGTGAAGCTGACGTCTACAGGCCAATGTTGCCGGCTGGAAGCCATCAAGCAACGACCCAAATGCTGGTGTTGGAGACCGGGGCTCCTGCTGTTCGGAGATGGATATCTGGGAAGCGAACTCCATTTCGACTGCATACACTCCCCATGCTTGCGATCCTATCGGCCAAAGCGAATGTGCAGGGGATGGATGCGGTGGCACATACTCTGCAGACCGATATGCTGGTGTCTGCGACCCCGACGGATGCGATTTCAACTCGTATCGCATGTAAGTTCCGCCATGCCTGCCTCCACAAAATCCCGTTTTGGTCCCCATCTAGAGCTGACTGTATTTGAAACAGGGGAGACAAGTCATTCTATGGCCCAGGTATGACTGTCGACACGACCAAGAAGATGACAGTCGTTACTCAATTCATCGGTGACCCACTGACCGAAATCAAACGATTTTATGTCCAAAACAACAAGCTCATCCCCAATTCGCAATCGCTCATTCCCAACGTCACCGGCAACTCTATCACTACCGAGTTCTGTGACGCACAGAAAGCCGCTTTCGGAGATAACTACAAGCAGAAGACTCTCGGTGGACTCGAGGGCATGGGTAAGGCTCTCAAGGCAGGCATGGTCCTCGTCATGTCAGTTTGGGATGATCATTATGCCAACATGCTCTGGCTCGACTCAACTTACCCAATTGACTCTACCGCACTCGGTGCCGAGCGTGGCTCTTGCCCGGTCACCTCTGGTGTCCCCGCTGAGGTTGAGGCCGATCACCCTGATGCTTCCGTCACCTTCTCGAATATCAAGTTTGGCCCTATCGGCTCTACATTCACTGCCACATAAGCAAATTGACCTTCGGCGCCGTTAGGTACGGCGCGTTTCTACCAAAGGAGCCGAATACTGTTTATAGGAGAACTGGTGGTGGTGGATGCGAGCTTAGTTGATGCTGTCTCATTCATTTATCTCATATCTTTTCGATTTAGCTGCGGTGGCTCATTGCAGGCCGGATGTAAATATGGCGGAAAATAACCGAAAATGCAAGACTGTAAATAGGTTCGAAATATTACTCTCGTTCGTTGCATCGATTATAGAAACGTACCCTGGGTCTGAAATTTTCAATAATCCCGATCTCTCTTTCAACAATTTCAATTCATCATTTTTATCTGCTCACAATCTAAAATGATCGCGACCTCGCTTGAAAAAGCACTTCCAGTAATCTTACCCAGAAGCAAACGCTCAGTATTTACTTGCTATGACGCCCTCGATGGGGTCCTGCTCCTCCACAGGCTTCGAAACGCCCTCCAACAGTCCCGCGAACAACGCATTGGAAGTCTCTTTATCCCAGCCCAAGTTGTGAACCAGATTTTCTGCCGGACCCTCCTTTCTCCAGGCCTTGAACGCCGCAACAGTCCTGGCGCGGATCTCGACACCGGAATTATGGGCTTCGTTGCGTTGGTCGCATATCTGGAGGTGGTTATGCAGAACATCTTGCATCACCACACTAGTCAGCCGTGCATTTCGCTGTACTGTGGCTGGACTTGTGTTGTGATTGAGCTGGCAGTAGACGGCTGATGTGAAGCCCTTTAGGCAGGTGGCTTCGACGCCCAAGAAGTCGTGCCACTCGACGCACTTCTTTTGGAGCTCGGGACTGTCAGCGGTAGTTCTCAGACCATTTCACGGACAGAGCATACCTTGATAGTAGCATCGTTGAAAGAATTTCCTCGCCCCGCGATTGTGATCACGGCCTCCAGATGGGCTTCGAGCACCTTGCGACTGATACCTTGGCATATCAGATGTTTAAGGATGATTTGGCCTGCTCGGACACCAACTGTTGGGTGAAGATGGATGGGAATTTTGGACTTAGCATCACGGATGAAGTTTCCTGCCTGGTAGTCGACCATAGCCTCTATCGTTCCTCGGAGACCTGCTGGAGGAGAGTTGTACATCTTTTCAGAATCAGGAGCACGAATACTGACCTCCAGGAATGGACAGTAACTTACTTTGAAATTGATGGACTCTACAACTTCCAGTATGTGATCTGCTAGTTCGCGCGATACTTCTTCTAGGACTTGGGCCAGTTGGAGATCCTAGAAGATGATTAGACATGTTGAGGAACAGGACGATCATCAGAATGCTTCTACCGAAGTTGTAAACAATGTGTAGAGCTGAGCGCCATCCATTCAGGAAGACTGTGATGGGGATGGATCTTGAGGATTGTGGTTCGAGAGCCACCATACCATTTCTATATAACATGAGATACCATTGCCTCAGACCCGTTGTTTTTCTTTCGAAACCATTCAAGATATTGCTCCATGTTTCTGCGCAGCTTCTGGATCATGACCCGTCAAATGAGCTTGGGCTGTTGCTGATGCTTGAAGCTGGACGAAAGGACAGCATGTTGCCACTCCTACGAGACTTGTATGAAAGAAATCCAAAGCGAGAGGGCAATCCACGTTTTCATGTCTGACACACATGCAGAAGGCAATTCTGCACATCATGTCCAGTGAGGAGCTAGCCCGAGGCAAACATTCCTTACACCTCTTATGAAGTGTATAATCTGGTGTGTGAAAGCGATGAGTATCTTGCAAATGGTCATTTCTCTTTCATCAAGCTTGTTAAGGTGTTGAGTGAGTGTGTCAGGCCAAAATTGTGGTGGAAGTAGCGCGGGCGCGGCAGGCGGTCAACAAAGACTTTCCACTAAGCGAGACTTGCGTAGTCTGAGCTTTTCTCATGCATTATGTTTTTTTGGGCTCTGACTGCACGCTTCCAACGGCTTCTTTCAGCGAGGAAGTCCAAATCGAGTCTTCACAGGCGGTTCGCTGGCTGTTGCAAGAGCTGTACAGGCTGGAATGGTTGAATGGGGTAATGGGTGCCTGCAAGTGAGCCCCAAGTTGACTAACGCAAGCAAGCATCGGGCAAAAGCAGGAACTGAGGGAAGCTACTGTCCTTCCGTTGAACAAAGTTTAAATGACAACAGGGTCAACAACTATTACTTCGTGACTACTGCCTACAAGCGACCTGCTTGAATCCCATGCATTGATCGTGCCTGCGCAGACCTTTCTTGGTTGAAGCATTGATCCCGCGACCCCGCGCTTGCCAATTTGTCAAGATCTCATTTACGAACCTTTCCACGCTATCACACCATAACCCCTCACCTCACCTAATTATGGGCGGTATTGCCCTATATTCGCTACCAGTTTACTCGGCGTTTGGTGTAGCATCACAACCCCCTCATCGTCTCTCATATCTTTCCCCACCTACTCTTGTTTTCTATACTAGTGGAGGCTATTGTTCGAATCAGTCAGGGCCCCTTTCTGCTCTAGATCTACTTCGCCGCCTACCGACCGACCAACGACAGCCAACGAGGAAAAGACCGACCTGCGCCGAATAGCCGTAATATTGCACCAACAAGTATTTCTCGAGAGGCAATGGCTGAACTCTCCGTAAGACGGCTACAATCCAGACCATTGCACTGAGATTGGTGAGGTAGTAGCATAGGGAGCGAAATTATCCGAAAGATACCGTAGTTCTTCAGCGCCAGACTTCTGAAATTATTATCTGCTCTCGTTTTGCTCAATTCTTGAATCCCGACTGTTCTCATGACTGTTTCGAATTGACAGAGAGGCCCAAGTCAACTTTTATCCGTGAAGGATAGAATAAGGTAACGAGACTTGAGAAACTCAGATTCGAAGATTCCAACTTCAGACGATAATTTTCAAGTGCGTGCGAGATCATGGATCATCGGAGGTTCGGGGCCGGCCAATTGTTGACTGTGGACTTCGCGCTCGGAAGCCCTTTGCCAATGCTGCCAAGTCGATTTTCGATACCATTCACTTTCACCCCTGGACGCAGAACACGATGCTCGAAATAAATCCATCCCCTGTACATGTGCAAACAGCAATTTCATCCGATCTCTGAGACAGCTGGAAACCGAGTTATCCGACAACTCGGATTACTGATCTGAAGGCAAGCAGATCCAAAGTCGCAATTCGTGGGCCAGTAGCCTTGCCGATATCATCTTCTTCGTACTTGAGTCTTGCCGAGCTATGTAATGAATATGCACAAGGCTGATAGTCCGCAAGAGCTGCAGAATTTAATCAATTAGAAGTATCCTCAAGCATTCGATGGCGTCTTGGAATTAATTTCGGGCGTTGCTTGTCAAGATCGCAATATAATGCACGAGCCTTGTGACAGTCACGACTCGCGATAATCCCGCAGTGGGGATCAAGACCTTTGACATTGATAAGGAAATTGGAGTTCAACTGTTCAAGGGGATGAGGCCGAAAGCAGATGATCTTGGCAGATGTTTTGTGTTCCATTTCCAGGAGGCACAGCTTGTCTTTCTCGTCTCCAAAGTCGACACGGAGCTGGCTGATGTGGGGTAGATTTCAGATCATGTTCTCCTCGAAATCTCCCACGAATCGCAACAGTTCCTGTAGATGGGATGAAGGGGCTCAAATGCGGACAATGACACGCCAAGTGATGAGGCTGCAACGGATCTTGGAGAGGATATTCAACTGATGCTGGGAAACCAGGTAGGGATTGAAGGGATAAGCGCCAAGATGATCAGTTGTGGTGATCGGATATGCTTGGCGCTTGTTTGAGGTTGTGTTATCAGTTATGCGCTGTGCTCGTTTAACGTTTCGCTTCAGAACATCCGACGAACATGCAGATCATACAAACAGTCCCGTTCAGGCATGTGTTCCGGAGAGAGTCTTCTCTTCTTCCACAGAATGGACGATTGCACAAATCAATATGACTGCCAAGAGCGGATGTTCGTCCCAACTCGTGATGGATCCAGCGGACAACACGGGTTTGCGAATAAGATGGCGGAAAGTGAGATGGGTTATTTCCTTGGCGGGTGTTTTGCTAGCGGACGCGCTGGATAATCCATGTGTAGGTCTATTGACAGTGGCCTCGAAACGGGATGGTCCGGGAGAACCTGGCAATGTCACAACATCAGATGAGTTGACGCCTTCACCATATGCTCGAGCCCAAGCCAGTATATATATCAGACGAGACTTCCTTCTTTTTCTGTCCTCATTCCTTCACCATCCATTCTTTACAGTCCACTTCCATTCCGTCTTACTCCCTTTCAAACAACAGCTGCGCTGTCCATTCATTCTTTCCACTTCTTCAATCTTTACTGCACGGCTGCGCTGTTGTTACTCCTGTCTCTTCATCAAATTTACATTTACCGTTCATATACATACCTTCTATTGATCTTCCGCAAATTAACATCAACAATCTTTCAAAATGCAATACTCAACTCTCGTCACTCTTGCTCTCGCAACCCTCTCCGCCGCCGCACCAACTCAACTCAAGGCCCGCGCCGGTGTTCTCGGAACCCAATCTTACGATGACCTCTCCGTCAGTGGAGGAGTCGCTGGTGACGCTCTGAACGAGGTCCTAGCCAAGCTCCCAATCGACACCTCCGACTTCGCCAACGTCGACCCAGCAGACATTGCTTTCCTCGGAGACGTGAACGACATCGCCAACGATGCCGAGACCGACGCATTCAACGTCGCCATCGAGGCCGCAACCGGTGACGAGAAGGTCGCTCTCCAGGTAAATACCCCTTCCCTCTCCTCATCCTCCCATCTCATTCCCACCCCATCTAAATCTTTCTCAAACCTTCACTTTCAAGCAAGAAAGAAGTTACGTAGACTAACAAACAAACCAGAACGGCAAGATAAAGAATAAAGTCCTCAAGCTCGAAGCCACAGTCCTGCAACTCCAAGCCCAAGCCGCCCAGGGCAAAGACACAGCCGCCAAGCTGGCCGAGGAGACCAAGAAGCTGAACAACAACATCGCGCTTGATAAGGCTGCTGCCGGTCAACCTTCTACTTTCTTGAGCTTTGATGCGCAGGCTGGGTCGGGTGAGGTTGCTGCTGCGCCGGCTGCTGATGATGGTGCGGCTGCTGAGGATGAGGTTGTTGCCGATGACGGAGCTGCTGCTGATGATGCCACTGTTGATGATGCTACCGCTGAGGACGACACCGAGGAGGTTGAAGTCTGCACCACCAAGCGCGTCAAGAAGTCCAAGTTGTAGAGGATTGCTTTCCGAGACCCTGAGATCGAAGACAGGGATTTGCTTGTGTATATGATGAGTACGTGTCAGAGATGGAAGACATGGGAGAGATGAAGGGAATTTCTTGTTTCAATATTTGAGTTTTGTTGGGCGAGTGGGGAATGTGGAGTGGACTGTCTTATTGGTTGGACCTTTTATATATCGCATTGCCATTTTCGACAAGATAACCTTGATGAGATATAATACCCTTCCAAACCTTGACTACCAAACGGTTGATTTGATTTAATTTGAGTGAGGGAATGTGGTGTGTTGTGAAATGTTTGTGGGCTTATCAGATACTGTGGCAGATTGCTAGCGACAGAGTCGAGAAGAAAGCTAGTGGCCGACCTAGCTTCTCGTGAGCAGGCAAGCTTGCAGACAATCTAGGCCTATGTTCAGAGTAGAGACTTCAGAATAGTAGATATAAAGCCGCCTTGTGAACGCTGTCCTCCCAGCAACAAGGAGGGAAACTAGGTGAGTCGTTGGCTGGTCGCTGGAGAGGCAATTGCTTGACCACTCTGACGCAACAAGAAAGCATTGAACAGAAAACACTCGAGCAAAGAACATTTGATTGGAATCATGCATGGTGCTGCGGATCAAAAACTCGGGTTCAAGAGCTTGCTGGCATTCTTGAATTGGAAAGGGCAGAGAAAAGTAGCGATGCTCGTATGAAACATTACTCAATTAAGTTATCCTGATATTCCATCATACGTTATCCCTCTCCCGACGCTAAATATGCACAAGAACAGCAGTCCAAAAACTAGCAACCCATCTCCGAGAAAATAAACGCCTGGTATATCCCTAAACAGACTTTCTTGCGCCCATAATTACGACAGCGGCTGTAAAACATAGAATGGTATCACTCGAACCCAACCCCATGAATCAACAAACGACAAGTGAATTGGTCAATCACTGGCTAGAAGTAGAAGTCAACTTCTCAGACGCACGCACAACCTCTTCCACAGCCCGCAGCATGAGTTCAGCCCTCCCATCCTCGTTAGCTTGGCATATACTCGAGTTCATGTTGTTCATGAGGCGGAATATACATTTCCTGATCCTTAGCTTGAGATTCAGAATCCGGGTCTGCAGTTTAGACTCGTTGTTGTACAAGTACGAATTCGACATGCGCGGATGCCCAGAGTGCGAAGTCGTCCAGTAGGGCGTGTCGCGGCGGCGCCGGGGGAGGTTTCCTAGCTCGGGTGAGGGAGCTGGGAGAGAAGTGAGGAAGAGGTGGGCGAGGATGTGCGCGTAGAGTCCTGATTGAGCGTATTCGGAGCCGTTGGGGAAAATGCGCGTGAGAGGTGAGAGGTCGGGGGTTGGGAGGTGGGTGGTGGGCTGGATGGTGGTGGAGTATGAGATGTAGGATGTTCGCCAGGCGGTCGGTCGGATCATTGGTGTGCTTCGGGAGGAGGTCAAGTTGTTGGTCTTGCGAGGGCGTGAGAAGTTGGCTACGGATCTCCTATCGTTCGTGAAGTTGAAGTGGAATTCTTTTGTGCGAGGTGAGTTGTCGAGGGATGGACTCTTTGGGTTGGTATTGTTGAGAGCCAGTCGAATATCGGATATGCAAGGAGTATCGGGGACTAGCATGTTGATTGGAAAGCCAGAAACGATGTCTTCAAGGTCTGTAATGATATCGATGTTTGACTTGTCCTCTGACATGGTGGTATCAAAAGACCAACGAGATGCCATGTTTGGATCTTCATCGGTTTCAATACCTGCACTCATGACAGAATATGAGAATCTTGATGCTGCTGGCGGGTCTGGGAAAATCTTTGGCGACATTGGCGGGCTGTTCATCGCAAGGTCGAATCTCCTGTTTGGAAATACCCATTGGGGCTCGTTACACGGAGAACGGCTGTCGTCGAATTCCCATTCGCCTCTTGGAGTATCGGGAGCACTATCATCCGATGATGCCCAACTGTACCTCCCAACGGGGAGGGTTGCAGAATTTGGTGCGTTGAGAGACGAAGTTCGTGGTGGAAGAGTTTCATACGAGAGACGGGTGGTATTGACCTCGATTACTTGAGCCTTTATGGGAGAGATAACGGTTGCGCAAGCCTAGGAGAGTCAATAACGAGGTAGCAGATCGTGACCGAGGATCTCACCAGAACATCTTCCCCAAGTTCAGAGGCTGTATGGCTGAGCCAACTCTCCACATTCCTTTCCAGCGGTACTCTGAGGTTCGAGCGACGACGTGCAAGTCGTGATTCTGGCGAGTTGGGTAGGGAACTGCTCAACCAAGCGGCCTCACTTGGAACGAGTGTCTCGCCGGAGCATTGAAAGGACATGCCTGAGCTCCGGAGTGCATCGCTAACATGAGATCGTCGACGATAGTCAGCTCCATCAATTGCATCGGGCGACCTTGCAAACTTCTTTGGATTAGCATCGGTATTGGGGGATATAGCTGTAGACTTACCTCATCGTCAAACTCATTCTCCCGTTCCTGATTACCTGCGTCATTGTAATCACGAAACTCACAACCATCATCGCAATCCAAAGCGGATGAAGAGCAGTTGATGCATAAATCTTCGTCCGAGTAGTAAGCTCTTCCTGGCAATGGAGACCCAGGCTCATTATATATCGGGGTGTCCCGATGTGACTGTCCAGGCGCAACAAGTGAGAGACGTAAACCGAGAGGATTGTTTATTTTTCCTTTGACTCTTGATGAATCTTGGGCTGAGGGTATAGCACCGAAGGTTGACCGTTGATCCTGGCTGGTGGAAGGCCATATGTCAGGCTGTGGTAGCGTCGGAGAAAGCAACTTCAGTGGCAGAAGGCTTTTCATGCTATGAACCGACCGTTTCGAACTCTCTCGCTTCAACGTCTTTGAGCTTCTGTCCGCCATCGTGCTGCAGTCGTCGTTTGGATTTGAGAACATCTCAACAAGAGCTGCATGTGTTGTGGGGAAATCGTGCGCTGGCCTGCATATTTGAAGGTCGAAGGAGCATGAGGGGCATGTTAAGTTATGTGCGGCGCCTGCAGGCTCGTAGATCGCGTCCGGCAACATTCCGAAGATTCGCAATTCGATAGGACGATATGTCTCAGAAGATCGAACCACCAACGAACAGACGAATGGGGCAGCGGGGACAGAAAATAGACGAACTCGTCTACGCACTCCGGATGAACATAAGGTTGAAACTTGACGATGTGAGAACTGAGCAAACTTATTCTAAGTGACTCGAAGAAGAGGAAAGACGAGAACTAAAGGTTGATAACGAGATTACAATGAATTGTTTTTCCTGCATTGGGCAGCGGTGTCCCCGCCGAACTCAACCACAACATGACATGGTGTGGTCCTTCTGGACAGCGAGCTGAACAGCCCTTGCTTGAGGAATGTAGTATGTGACACGCGCCACGCGCAGGCCTCGATCCGTACTGTCGGGAGGAAGGGGGAGGGGATGGGAACACTACAGCAATTTACTGAGCATTGGACCAGCCCCAAGCAGGAACACAAGGCACAAGGAGGTTGAAGCAAAACGGAGGCGTTGTTTGTGGCTGGCAAAACATTTCCCAATAAACTGGTTTCCCCTGGACGATGATCTCTTGGTGGGAGTAGCGAGCTTGGATCGGAATCTGATGGGTCGTTTTAACGATGTGCTCAGTGGGACGGGAAAAGAAAACAAAGCAAGGGGGGTTCAGCTTCTATCGAATCGACAGGGACAGGGCCCACAGAAGCAAAAGCTCTGCTCTTGCGAAATACAAAAGGGCAATCTGAATTTATGCACACAATAGAGCTGAAGAGAGGAACAAGACAAACAATTATTGTGAATTATGCATAGACTCGGTGAAGATAGGGGAAGGGGTTGAATTGATTAATGATGCTTGGGTGTGTTGACGATGCGAGATGAAAGGAATGCACTTGCACTGACGGCGCGCTGTATTCGTTAGGCGAGAACGGGAAGATCAGTTGATCAGAACATCACTAGTACTTCACATCGCTGCGCCGAACCTGAACCTGAACCTGACCCTGAACCTGAACCTGAACCAAGCTTATTTTTGGCCTGGCTGGCTGGCCGCCACAGTGAGAGCGAGCTCTACTATGGGGCGGGGAAGGAAGCTGGAAGCCCTGGAGCCCTGGAGCCCTGGAGCCCCGGAGCCCTAGCTTGCGCAGGAACAACGTCGTGCCGGCCCCCGAGCCACTAGTGCTAATGAGGCTTAGCCATCAGCTGCATCTGGATTTTCGCGGGCAACTCGATATTTTGTGACGGCCAGTTATCCAGCCCAGAGCAGCCTGGCTCAAGCCCCAAAATCACAATACAATACACTACCCTACAGCTGCAGCTTTGTGCGCGCCAATACGATATATCACCAGCCCAAGACAGCCCAAGACAGGGCACAGACAATTCGATATAAGACGATACGACACAATACTGCACCTCCACTCCACTTCGCTCTGCGAACGACCTCCCGCAGTCCCAGATCCTCGCCGATTCCTCCCTGTCGTGGCTTCAGGCTTACATCCACTGCGCATCATTCAGATCCCATACCCACGTAATTGTGCCGGCGCCTCGATCGATTCCAAATCAGATTGACGAAAATCGAAAACCAGAAATCCACAGCGGAAGTGACTGTATCCGACAGTCAATATCCCCTCCAGCTCGCTCCGCCTGACCACACAACCTGCGGTACGACAGACCAGCAAGACCGTCGCTATGTTAACTGAAAGCTTCATTACGTCCATCTTGGCCCAGCCGAAGACCGCCAATACTGCCATTGCCAAAGATATTGGCATCTACTTCCACGAATTGCACCCAATACCTGTCGTCAAATCCTCTCTGAAGAAGAGCTCAACTCGAGTCAATGGTTTAGCTGCAACCTCAACCCACATCTTTGCGGCACAAGCAGACAAGGCAGTGGTGCACGTATACTCGAGGGAGAAGGGCAGTCAAGAAGCATTAATTTCGTTTCCAGAGAGGATCCATAGTTTGACTCTGCTTGAGGATGGAGTTCTGGTGCTTGGTACAGCCGAGGGGAGGGCAATTCTTTGGGAGGTAGGTTTTCAACACATGCAAGGGCGAGAAAATATACTGACTATCCCAAGATCTGCACTGGAAGACAAGTATCTACTCCCACTGCCCATCTGCAGCCGATTTCATGTCTTGCAGGGAACCAATCACATTTAATCACAGGTTCTGAAGACTCCAACATTCACATTTGGTCGGTTCCACGCCTCTTGTCGATGACAGCAACCGAAAGCCCCGAACCTCTTCGAACTCTCTCAAACCATCGAGCCGCCATCACAAACCTTGTAATGGGACATAGTGCTAGCGGGACCGACATCTGCGTGTCTGCGAGCAAGGATAATACGATCGTTGTCTGGGACTATCACTCAGGTGATCTGCTTCGGACATTTCTTCTTCCATCTACGCCACTCTGTCTCGCTTTAGATCCGTGCGATCGGGCCGTGTACATCGGCTTTGAGGACGGTTCAGTGCAGCTCGTCGAGTTCTCAAGCCGAGATTCGAAAGTCAGTCAGCTCTACGACAAAAGTTTGCAGAGCACACCTGTGCAGGTAACACTTCCTTCATGGACTACACAAGGGGAACCAAGTCCAGTTCTCTGTCTTGGTCTCAGCTATGATGGTACAACCTTGCTCTCTGGGCACACATCAGGAAAGATTGTACACTGGGATACACCTCGTCGCATATTCACGGCCGAACTTGCAGACCTCAATGCACCTGTCACGAACTTACTGATGTCTTCGCCCTTTACAGCTCAGAGAATGACCAAGCCTCTCACGGTTGTCAAGCCAAAGTTGGGTGAAGGCAGCTACATTTTCACAAGTAAATTGCAAGGCTCAATTGGTACCCTAAGTCGGGCCATAAATGCTGATGGGTTTCCCTCTGACCTACTTGAGAAAGCAATCGCCAGCTTCTCCATTGCCGCGACAAATACTTCTTCTTCAAGCGGAGACGAAGAGCTTCGGAAGGAGAACGAAGAGCTCTGGAAGATTGTGAACGATCAACGTGCACTCCAAAAAAAGACATGGAGCAAATACACCACACTCAAAACTGGTGGGGTCGAATCGTAGCTGCAAGAGGTTCATGAACCTGCAAGCCTTCATCCGAAGTTGTGAATTTAGTCTCGATTGAGCCGCAATTGCTTCGTTTCCGCATGGAGAAACATTTTTGTTTCTATTCATTCCCGGAGCTCGGCGATTGGTGATCAAAAGGCTTCTTTCCGCCTCCATCGATTTTCGGCACCGTTTCGGAGTGAGTTTTCGCAACTGTTATCGCAAGATCTACGCATCTGTGCGAAGCGAAAGCTTACGTCGTGTCGTTGAAACCCAGATCACGCTTGATGGTGGGTAAATGTCAAGGATCCCGTCCATGGCATTGCTTGTTCTCGAGCTTCACAAACCTAACCGGTTTGAGAAGGGGTCAAACAAATACTTCTGGCCACTGATGTTGCGGTGGACGGCAATCTGGAGGACTTTATTCATTCCGGCTGTGTCGAAGGGCGATTGCTACTCAGTCAATGGTTTCAGTAGTATCCATGGGGAATAGCATAGCCACGTAATTCACGGTAGATACCATACATATCAACAGCGCTTGTCCCAAAATTTAGTCGTCAGATGCTCGAGCTTAGCATCCGAAGGGAAGAGCAATATGCGATTCGAAGCTGTTTTCCAGATATGGGCTGCCCTGGCGGTAGCTACATCTGCGTCACCCGTTGCATCTTCTGGCCATCTTATTCATGAACGTCGTGATAACCCTCCGGCAAAATGGGCACGGCATTCCCGACTTCATCCCACCACTGTCATTCCAGTTCGAATTGGTCTAGCACAGCAAAACCTGCACCGCGCAGAAGAATTCATTAATCAAGTCTCGCACCCAGAATCCCCGGACTACGGGAAACACTGGTCTCCGCAGAAGGTGGTGGATATGTTTTCGCCAAGTGCAGAGGCTATCGATGCCGTGCAACAGTGGCTGTCGGGATCAGGAATTGATCTCAGGAGGGTACGGATGTCACAGTCCCGGAATTGGATGACGTTCAATGCAACAGCGATGGAGGCAGAACGACTCTTGAAGACCGAGTATCACCTCTACAAACACGAGGCAGGACATGAGCATGTGGCTTGCAAGCATTACAGCATTCCAGGGCACCTCACCGATCACATAGACATCGTCACCCCAACGGTACATTTTGACATGCAATTGGGCAACCCGCGCAGAAACATCCGCCACGAAACCCTCCTTCCTCCCCCGATTCGACAACTGAACAAGCGCCAGGCTGTTCCTCCTCACGGAATCCTGGGTTCGCCCAGCGATGCATCCAACCCGAAACAAGGTGCGGTGGTATCGAATGCTCTGATGAGTTTGGAGAACTGCGATACCATGATCACTCCTGCGTGCCTTCAGGCCCTCTACAATATGCCACCCGGAAGCACATCCATGCGGAACAACACACTTGGAGTCACCGAGTTCACACCGCAGGCTTTTCTTCAGTCAGACCTTAATATGTTCTTCAAGCAATTCTCTGCACCATTAGACGGCACGTCCCCGAATATCAATTTGATCGATGGTGCTATTGTGCAGCAGACGAACAAGAGCTTCCAATTCAACGGAGAATCGGCACTCGATCTTGAATTTGCCATGGCTCTGGTCTACCCGCAACAAGTCACGCTGTACCAAGTCGGAGATATTGTTTCTGGAGGAAGCTTTAACAATTTTCTTGACGCTATCGATGCAAGCTACTGCACATTCCAGGGTGGCGACTCCAAGGACCCCAATATCGATGGACAGTATCCTTCGAATCTGCCAGGTGGTTTCCAAGGCCAGGAGAACTGTGGAGGGTTTCAATCGACCAATGTTATCTCCACCAGTTATGGATCCAATGAAGCAGATCTGTCTGCCAAATACGAGAACAGACAGTGCCTGGAATACATGAAGCTTGGGCTTCAAGGTGTCTCGATCTTATACTCATCTGGCGATTTCGGTGTAGCAGGAAATGGAGGCCAATGCATCAACTCAGTAACAGGAGCATACAACAACGGAAGCAACGGCTTATTCAACCCCTCCTTTCCAGGAGGCTGTCCGTACGTCACCTCCGTTGGCGCAACACAAGTTCTGAATGGCTCGACAGTCCGCACACCCGAAAGTGCTTCTCAACGAGTCATTTTTTCCGGCGGAGGATTCTCCAACGTCTTTGCCCTCCCATCATACCAAGAGAAAGCGATGGCGACCTACTTCCAGCAACACGCTCCTCCATACGGCGCAGACCGCTTTAACAACTCGCAGAAAGTACGAGGATTTCCTGACGTCTCAGCAAACGGCGTCAACTACGTGACTGCTGTCGACGGACAGTTCTCCCTCTCATTCGGCACAAGCGCAAGTTGTCCGACATTCGCCAGTGTGCTCAACAACATCAACGAGCAGCGTATCAACGCGAAGAAATCGCCTGTAGGCTTCGTTAATCCTGTTCTCTACGCCAACCCGCAGGTACTGAACGATGTCACGAATGGTGGGAATCAGGGATGTGGTACGGCTGGATTTCAATCTGTGCCTGGGTGGGATCCAGTGACTGGGCTTGGGACCCCGAATTTTCCGAAGATGATGGATTTGTTTATGTCTTTGCCTTAGCTTGAATAGCGAGCGGCATTACGTGGAGTTTTGATTGGGTCTGTGATACGCTGCATTTCTGTTTTGGTAGTTTGATACATAGATTAGATGAGATGAGATGGACTCTAGATAGACTTAATGGTAAAATTTTGATGGACTGGCCGCCACATGGCGAGGTTCACGCCACATGGGGCCCATCCTACTCTTCCAATCTCCTGATATGTGCATACTGCCGAGGACGACTAGCTACGCCTCCTCTCAGCACCCCACTCATACTCCCAGACCTTCACACCATCAACTACCAACCCGAACCGCATCTTCCACACCATCTCGTCAGACGTATCGAAATCAAAGACACCAAACTTCGACACTCCATATGGATGGGAGTAGACCATAACGTCTGATTCCTCTTCTTGTCGATACTGCCTCTCAAATGGTTGATAGAATTGGCTCAGCGGCGATGTCGAGAACTCAATGACGTTCGACTTCCCGTCCGGAGAAGGGAAATGCGTTGTAGCATGTTCATGGCGGTCCTTCTCACTGTCAGCATTACGTTGCTCACCTTATCCACAACATCGCAATATCCTACACACAAACAAACACAACGGACGGGAGAAAGAAAAGAAAGAAAGGCAAAAGCAAAAACTCACCCCACTAATAACAACAACCCCCTCCGTCCTCCACATCCCCTCCAAAACCCTCTCCCTCTCCCACAAATACCCCGCCCAACTATCCCTGCTCTCCACTCCCCTCCAATTCCTCGTAAAAGGCACACTACTAACCAAAACCTTCAATCTCCCCTTCTCCGTCTCCAACCAGCCCAACAAATCTTCTAGCTGCTGAGACCCTAACATCGTCTTCCCCTCCCCATCAGACATGTCCTCAGCGGATCGGTACCGTCGCGTGTCGAGTACGAAGAACGATACCTCGCCAAGGGAGAAGGTGAAATAAGTGCCGTTTGCGTGGAGAGGGGAGGGGTTGCCGCCTGCTTGGTAGGAATGCCATGGTGTCATTGCGGAGGTGTAGAGGAGGTCTGTGTCGGTGGCGGCAGCGTTGGCGTTGGTGTTATAGTCTCCGCCGGCCCAATCATTTGTGATTTCATGGTCGTCGTAGGCGTGGATCCAAGGTAAGGAGGTGAGTGGGAGGAATTGGTCTTGTGATTTGGATTGGGATTGAGATTGGGTCCAGGAGGGAGATGCATACACCTTGCGGTAGGCGGTGGTGTAGTGGGAGGGGCTGGTGCCGAAGCGGATGGGGAGGTCGATGTAGATGAAGTCGCCGAGGAAGAGCATGAATTGCGGGTTGGGAGAGGCGGGGGAAGAGGAGAGGTAGTGGCTCAAGTGTTCAAGACCGGGGAGGTGCAATGCGTGCGAAAGGGGGTTGTAGGGGAAGAAGGGGGACATGCAACTACTGGATAACATGGACCATTTTTTGGGGTTGTGGGTTGCTGTTTGGAAGGTGCCAGTGTGGCTGATGCTTGCGTTTGTGTGGTAGCTGTATGTGGTGTTGGCGAGTAGATTTGTGAGGAGGAATGTTCCGACATGGTCGGTTTGTTCTGAAGCGTAGATAACAGGCCCGACTTCCCAGTCTGCTAAAGTACTTGTCTCGTGGACAGAACGGTAACGGATCTGGACGTATGGTGATTCTGGTGATCGGATTGTTATACGTGCTGTGCTATTGTCGACAAAGCCGATTCGAGAGAACGACAAGTTAGAAGATTGATAGAGGACATTGCCGCGGTAGACGAAATCGACAGAGGCAAGGTAGAATAGGATAGTGAGAAAGAGGGCGAAGATGTTCGTACGTGCATGCTTGGGTGTGTATTTGCCAAGGAGGATATTGAATAAACGAGAAGAGATGGGAACTGGTTGTCTCCGAGGTGTTCTATCGGAAGTAATGATCCTTATACAGAAGGTGGTCAGGTAGACAACCAGGCTTGTGTTGATGGTTGGAATGAAGCGTGGACCGAGTGGAAGCTAATAGTTTCGTCAGTGCCAATAATGGGAAGTTGTGTTGTGGGATCACTCACCCATCGTACGAAATAGACAACAGTGGTTTTTAAAGCAACGTTTGAGAGTATGCATACTACATCCGTAGCATGCAATGAGAGCGTTTTGGGCCCAATCATCTTGTTCTAAATTAGCATGAGCCGAGTAGAGAATCCTACACCAAGCTTAAATGGAAGTGGATATCACGATCCTTTTGAGATTATGTTTCTCGGACTTCTTCCGTCCATCCCACCTTTCTTAACGTCAATTTCGAAGATTTTCTTTCTGTAGAGCAAAGACTTGGTGTTGTGGTCGTGTTTTGATTTTAGCGAGAGCCACGTGGGTGGAACTGATCTGCATGAAGATCCACCCTTGACAGGCGCAAATTCTTCACACCAAAGCGACAGCCACTGATACCAAGACGTCTCACACGTGGACGAAAGTTCACAAGGTTCGCGAAAATGTTTGAAAGTTTCTCGATCGGGATCTCATTGTCAAAGAGTAATGTAGGTCGGGAAAAGCAGGCTTGAAGCCTCCCACTCTTGGAACGGGTCGGTGATCTGGAGGAGATGCCGGAGGCGTGAATGATGGTAATTAGATATAAGACGAGAGCGAAAACCTCACTAAATGAATTTTTTTCGTCCTGTAAAGAAGTTGCCTGAGTGTGGCATACAGATACGAAGTAACAATGTCCGAGCAAGATTCGAAGCAACTGGATGTTGCTGAGACAGCAGTCTCTTCAACTGGATCTGAAATCGAAACTCCCAACCCACGCAAGTCCAAAGGATCAGTGGTGAATGTTCTTGTCCAGGGTGTTGCTCTCTTCTCTGATGGGTACAATGTCCAAATTATGGGTTATATGCAGAGTGTCATGGCTAAGCTGTAAGTTTATGATCATACTCTGACGAGTCCTGGCTAACACTTGAAGGTATCCCAAGCAGCTTACTCCTGAGATCAAGACTAGGCTGTCCAATTCAATCTTGATTGGGGAAGTCCTTGGAATGCTTCTCTTTGGGCTGGTCATAGACAAGTATGGTCGACGAATGGCCGTCATTGCTACCACGACTTTCTTGGTCTTTGTATGTACCGTCTTTCCCGGCCAGCACCCGAATAGTTGATTAATGTTTGGAAGGGGATAATACTAGCGACAGCTTCTCACGGAACGTCTATCACAGGAATGTTTTGGATGATGATCATTTCCCGTGGTGTTGCTGGCGTTGGCGCAGGGGGCGAGTACGCAGTCTGCACTGCGCAAGCTCTCGAGTCCGCCGATATCAGCTCGTCACTTCAGCGGAAGAGAGGTTTCCTTGTGACCATATCAACCAATCTGGCTATCATATCTGGATTCGTTGCAAGCAGTATCGTCAGTATCATTGTCGTTGCGATTTATGGGGGTAAGGCGAGTGAAGGAATTTGGAGAATCTGCTTCGGCATTGGCATTGTCGTAAGTGGCAACGTCGCTTGGATAGATACGTGCAGAGCTGACTTGCTAAGCTACCATTGACCATCTTCTTTTTCCGTATGCGATTGATCGACTCTTCTCAGTACCAGAAGCACGCCATTCGAAGAAAGATGCCATACAAACTTGCGCTCAAGAAGTACTGGCGAGCTCTCCTTGGCTGCTGTCTTGCTTGTATGCTCGAGAATCACACCAAAGCTTTTCCCTGCTGACTCTCCAGGGTTTCTTTACGACTTTGTAGTCTATCCTTTCAACCTCCTTGCACCCACCCTCGTGTCTGGATTTGGCGATCATCAAACCCTGCTCCAGAGCGTCGGCTGGTCAGCCCTCATCAACGCCTTTGCAATCCCCGGTGCAATACTTGGTGCATTCCTCGTCGACATCATCGGTCGTCGGCAAACATACACATTGGGCTTCGCAGTCGTCGCAGTGCTCGGGTTCGTCATCGGAGGAGCCAGATACCCACTTTCGAACATCTTCCCCCTCTTCGTCGTCCTGTTCGGTCTTCTTCAATCTTTCCTCTCAGTAGGACCTGGAGATTGCAACTTTTTGGTTGCGTCCGAGAGCTTCCCAACAGCATTGAGAGGCCACTTCTTGGGCTTCGCGGCTGCAGTAGGCAAAGCTGGCGCTGCCATCGGCACGACCGTCTTGACACAGGTTTTGGCGGGATACGAGGATAAGGTTAGAGGGCAGCAGGTGCTGTTCTTGATAGCTAGTGCTATTTGCACTGTTGGCGCCTTGGTGGTTTGGTTCATGATCCCAAATGTAAGTTTCGAACTTTCTGTCGTGTTGCACGAGGGAGTACTTGCTGACTTCCGTAGCATAATGAGACGTTGGAGCAGGAAGATGCTGAATTTAAGGCTTACTTGGAAGATAATGGCTGGGACACTTCTGATATGGGGTTTCGAGCTTGAGGGCTCTTTTGAACCAATAAGGACAGTCAACTGACACTTAGGACTCGGAATTTGTGTCACGGGAGAAGGAGTTGTCTGAAAGTATGGGCGAACAACCAAGATCTTGAGACTCGCGGGAGGAGAACGTAAGGTATTCGCGTTATACCATAAATGTCTTTGGATACTTAGGAAGTCCCGGATAATTGAAGTCCACATCACTATGGATAGATTCTCGCACATGTCTGAGCCGTTCTTAGTTTGGCAGTCGTTGAAAGTGGAGCGACAGATCATGTTGCCTATCTCCAAGAAATGGCAAAGTCGGGAGTGGACAAGATCAAGTAAACAATGAATCATGCAAAGTTAAGCGATCAAAACATGCCCTTTGAGGAAATTCCCAGAGCCAAAACTCCGGGCAGAACCACTTTTCGAGGGGTTTTTGTTCTGCCGCCTCGGTGCACGTGAGATCGTGCTCCACCTGAGGTGATTTGGCTTCAGCGTCCAGGTCCTCGGCCCCACTTCCCCAGACTTGCCCCTGTCGGAATTCTTGAGAGCTTCCAAAGTTCAGCTCCAGCTGCCCAGTCTCAACAACTCGGACTACTTGTCCTTTCACTCACCTCCAGAACCACCATGCGAGGGCGGAGCTTGTACAATTACCGTTAATATTCCCCATCCTACTCCCCCTCAATTACTCCCAACTACCCGGTATTCAAGGATCACTCATCCTCGAATCATCATGGCGAAAGACCGTAACAATGTCATCGAAGCAGTCCGGCAGTCTCCTCCCCTCGATATGGGGCCCTACGATCCTTCCGGCGTATCAGGAAAGACAATCATAATCACAGGAGGTGCATCAGGCTTTGGTGAAGGGTTTGCAAGGAATTGGGCTGCGCACGGCGCGAATGTCATCATCGCAGACATCAGCAACGGACAACCACTGGCAGACGAGCTTCGCAAAGCAGGAGGAACAGCACACTACGTGCGCTGCGATGTTACGAACTGGCAGTCACAGGTTGACATGTTCCGGGAAGCTGTCAAGCTGAGTCCGCGGGGTACAATTGATGCTGTGGTCTGCAATGCTGGGATTACGGACAGTGGAAACCCTTTCACGGATCCTGTTGGCATGGATAAGGAGGAACCGCCCAAGCCTGTGTTCAAGACGATTGATGTCAATCTGATTGGAGTCATGTATTCGGCACATTTGGCAATGCATTGGTTGCCCTTGAACGAGAAGCCGAAGAACAATCCAGGGGGGTATTCGCCGGATAGACATATTTTGTTGATTGGTTCGGTGGCGTCTCTTCTTCCAATACCACTTCTTGTCCAGTATGGAGCTTCGAAGCATGCTGTACTTGGACTCTTCGTAAGTTGCAAAGAGTTGTGAAGGGTATGTATCTGGTCTGACATTGTGTAGAGATCATTACGCGCCACGTCCTTTGTCAAGGGAATCCGAGTCAATAGTACGTATACCTCCTCCAATCTGGTTCAATGCTGACCACTTGCAGTGCTGTGTCCATACTTCATCGATACTCCTCTTATTCCTCCCGCAGGTCGATCACTTCTTCTCGGTGGGGCAATGGGAAAACCTGATGATGTGGTGGATGCTGGAACAAGAGTAATGGCGGACTCGACGATCCATGGCAGAGCTCTTGTCATTGGACCCAGTGTCAAGATTGACGATGAATGGAAATTGCTGCCAGAGGATGCACCAGATGTTGACAATGTTGCAGTATGGGAGGTTTTGGGCAGCGACTTCATAGAGGTTGGTAAGTACAGCTCGATTCTTCGCCGCGTTCATGGTGTTGGCCTCGAAAGACTCCTTCACCATTTGCTATTGAAGCGCCCGAAACTCCAAGCCTCATACCTCCATTCTTGACACCCTGCTGACATCCGTAGATGCATTCACGCGAAGATTTGTCTCCATGCTTAATGCTGTGGAACGAGTGCGCGGCTGGTATGGCTGGGGATACGACCTGGTACGAATGCTGGTATATCCGGTCACCTCGCGGCTGAGAAGATAAAATGTGTAATGTATGATTTTTTCCTTATCTAGACTTATAGATCTATACAGTGGCTCCATTGCGGTAGTTGTCAGGTTCTCCCTCTGTTCCTCTTTTGTTTCCCCATCAATCATCAGGTCAGTACTTCAAAGGAAGAGAACACATGCTGGTAAGTTTTATTGTGGGTGTCTGCTCTGATTCTCTGATCTCGTTCCTTCTGAAAGGGTTCTGTTCGGCTTTTCTGACTTGCACTTTCGCGCCTTCCCTTTCCGGCGACAAACTAGCCTTCATGTTCTCATTTCTATTTCCATCACTGTCGTCTTCTCCTCTTCACCTCCTCTTCACCAAATCTCGTTCACACATTCCCGACCCTCAATTTATTCAAAAACCACCATCCCACAATGTGGGAGCGGCCGAAGTCATACGATGATCCCTTCATGACACCCCCGGCACTAAGCCCAACATCACCACCAAGCGACCGTCTCAGATGGGCTAGACCTCGCCGCATGTCTTTCTTCCGGTTCAGACACTACAAGATCATCGTCGTCATGGTCCTCATCGGCGTCGTGGGCATCTGCCGTCGATTGCCTACCACTGCTTATGAACTGTCTAAGCCAAGTACATCTATCGAGATTTACAACAGCACCGTCATTCCCTACACGGCCTTCAAACCTCCCGAATCTGGCTCCTACCGTGGCCCCGATATCCAGGACACCTTCCAATCATACAAATTCCGAAACAGCTGCAACGTCTCCTCTCTCGACCTACATACACCCTTCAGCCCCCTCTGCCAAGATTCGGCGTCGATGTTGATGGCCATGTCTTCGGGAGGACGAATTGGTCATGATGCTCCGTATATGCCCAGGGGGTGCGACATGAGATGGTTCACGACGGAGGAGATATGCCAGATATTGGGTCGATTCGACAAGGTGGTTTTGGTGGGGGATTCGATGCTTCGGCATATTATTGGGAGCTTGAACATTCTGATACGCAAGGATCTGGGATATGGCGCTGTCACGGATTGGAACTTCTCTCTACAAGAAAGGTGACTAATCATGTTTAAGCATGATTCTGATCTGACGTGCCTAGAAAGGAATGCTTCTGCAATGAGCAGTTTGATGTCAAGGCATGTTCTCTACAGGGAATCTACAAGACGGCCGATGTGATGGCTCATGATCCCGAAAGTGTGGCTTGTACCAATTCTATCAACGTCATCAGTGAGTACGTCGACATCCCCTGTGTCACATTCTGAAATTCTGCAGTGGAACAAATCGTTAAGTATCCTATTCCCGAGGATGAGATCAATCGGCTCCAAGAAGATATCTCTCGCCATAACAAGAAGCCAATCGCCTTCATCTTTGGACATGGGCTCTGGAGCAATCTTGACTTGCAAAATTCGGTACATTGGTTTGATGCTGTACTGCACGGGATTCGTGATGTCTTGGGCGAGGAGTGGACAGGGCTATTCGTGACACCAAACGCTGCAGGGAAGGAAAAGCCAGACGACTGGATTGTGACCCAAGGGAACAAAGCCTTGATGCTTTATGAAGAGGCTATGGGAATCGTGAGTCTCCCGTTCCAGAATTTCATGTTTGATATTCTGTGACTTTTTGAGAGCTTGGGCTCACCACAGATCTAGCTCGCAAAGGAACGTGGCGTTGCTCACCTGGGTACCTGGAATATGAGCATCCAGAGTAACAAGTACGATGGAGTGCATCTGGATATGCGAGGAAATCTGGTGAAGGCCATGATGGTTATGAATTGGCTGAATTTGGTGGAGTAGGTGTAGGTAGACCGCGGCTTCGAGCGCCAACGTCGATCAATTGTAGATCCTGGCTTATTAAGACTTGTCGAGCCAGTGACGCACCTGCTTTCAGTTGTCTGCCTCTTGATGCTGAGCAAATATCATCAACATGATATGAATGGTGCCCTCACGGTAACATCCAAAGTTTGTGTGAGTCCACCTTTCCCGAAGTTCATGAGCTGTTCTTGACGGGCTTCAAAGGCGGAATCAGGTGGTTGTGAGCGTAGTTGTTTCGCACCTTCCCCTCATCCCCTGGACTCGAGATGAACATCGCAACAGCTGCATCTTCATCACTAAACAACATCGTCACTTGACCGTCTGCTTATCCAATCCATAACGGTATTCCAGCACCCCCAGCACCTTTATCCTTTCCATTCAACATGTCATTCGATTCGGCAAAGCAGCCTCTGAAGCATTCCTGCCTTCTGCCAACTTCGACAGATTCCTCGGCACGTACGACCCAAGTCACATATGGCGGGTATGTCACATTGCAACCGGCGCGAACGTCACGGCCCGAGCTACCAAATCGTGGGATAATGATAAGAAAGGCCATACCAACAAACTGGGGAACCCAGCGGAGGTGCAATCCCAGACAACCAGACAATCATCTTGAAATATTCTCCACCATACGTGGCTTCTTCTCGCGGAGCAGAACCATTGTCGATGTACCGTCTTGTGAGTTCTGCCAGCTCTTGGCTTTTCTGGTACTGACGAGACGTCAGCAAGTCGAAGCCAAAGCTCTGTCGTTGTTCGGAACTGGTGGAATCTTAGGGGCTCTCGCCGCCGACACTTCAACTATGGTTCCACAATTCTTTGGTCTCAAAATTTCTGATCACATTCTCATCATGCAGGATATAGGAATAGGAAGGGGGCTGACCTTGGCACGGTTACTCCGACGTTCCCTGTATTCACAATACTACAGGAGGAAAGTCCGAGAAGTGTTCAAAAAGCTGGGGAAAAGCATCGGAGGGTTTTTCGGCCATTTAAACGCTCCTTCTACGGTGACGCAACTTCTGGACCATAACCTGGGTGAGTTCAAAAATGACGACGCCAAAGACCGCATCTTCTCGCTCAAGATCCTGCCTATGAAGAGATATATCGAATTCGACGAAGTGGAGGATGGTGAGATACACGGCATCATTGAGGACGAATTCTTCGACGAAATTAAACAGCTTCAGACTCCTGTTTTCGCCCTTGGGAACATAAGTCCAGACAACATCTTAGTATCTCTTGACGGACCAAATATCGGCTTCATAGGCTGGCAATACTCAAGACCCGGTTGTGGCCTGAATGAAGATATTGCCCAGCTTGTGGCACATGTCCAGGCACACGTGTTGTTAGTCAATGATGCCAAAAGGGTGGTTGCTGATGATTGGATCGGACCTATTGAAGTGGTCAATGACGAAAATGAACTACCAGTAGAAATCGACGAGCTCCTGAGTTAACTTTTAACTTGGTATCGCCGTACGAGCCGCATATATCTTGCCAGTTGGTCTGTAGCTTGTGATGAAGAAAGTCAGACGCATGATTGGGGCGGTCTTAATCTGCCAGCTGAAACAGCAAACATACTTCGCTCAGCTTTCATTGCATTCGGCACTGAATTGATCAGCATTGCTATGTCACGATTAGGTGGGTGTAGCTCCGAGAGGGACTCCAAGAAGGGTGCTACAAGCAGGATAAAATGGGTGAAAGAAGGCTGCTGGCACATCCGCATGGCAGGAGATGGTACCGACGTATTCATGGACAATTGGGGAGAAATATGTGACCGAGGCTCTCCTCTGCTTCCATTCGTCCTTGGAGATTGACCTTGGAGTAGTTGTGGGCCAGTACTTTGTGGAACTGTTCATCGCAAGGGGGTGACCGTATGTGCCGAAGCCTTTATGAAGTGTATTTTGTTATTGTGCTCGCCAGTCACGAAAGTTGTGAGGGGAGTGCCAACTATTGCTTCATCGCTTATCATTTCATTTGGAGAAGACTGCTTCAGAGACTGGAGGCGCGAACCCTGTCTTCACGAAGTCGAACAACAAACTTGCCAATTGCCTGTTTTGAGTCAGTACGTCACCTGTCTGAGAGTTCGCGTTGCTTACCTTCCCCTCAGATATTTGACGTCCCACTTCAGACAAGTCTTCGAGTGTGGTCATCTGTACGACCGGCGTCACTAGTCCCCTTTGCAGAAAGCTCACTGCTTCAAGAATGTCTAGCCTCGTTCCGACAGCAGATCCAATTATGCGAATACCCATGTCAATGAATTGAAGTGGATGAAAATTCACCAACTGAGTTGGAGGCGGGATACCAATACAGACCAAAGTACCAAATGGTCCTAACATCGTCAAAGAATCCTGGTAAGCTCTTCCAGACCCAGCAGTGACCAATACAGCTGTTGCGCCAAGAGACCCGGTCTTCTTTCTGACGATGGCGGAAACATCCTTTGTCGTGGTAACATCGATGTAGACCTCAGCACCAAGATCATAGCAATACTGCTCTTTCTCTTTTCCGGCATCAATAGCAATCGTCCGGAATCCCATCGCTTTCGAGTACTGAATTCCAAGCGCGCCAACCCCGCCTCCAGCTCCAGAGATGACAACCCACTGACCAGCAGTTGCACCACAAATCTTCAATGCCTTGTAGATCGTCACACCACCACACAAGATGGGAGCAATGAGTTGGTCCTCGGGTCCTTCCGGTAAGACTGTCAGATACCTGAACGGCACAACAGTATACTCTGCAAAAGTCCCATCGACTTTTCGACCAGATTGTAATTGCTGCAGACATCTTGTCTCTCCTCCGTCGCTTAGGCACATTGCGCATGTCCCACAGATATCTCGCTGCCATGCTACGCCAACTCGCTGCCCGAGTTTGACGTGCGATTCAGTCAATCCTGAACCCAGCTGCACTGCTCGACCAACTCCTTCATGGCCGAGGATGCGGCATGTTGGACCCAGTTCGCCTGATGCGAGAGCAATATCAGTGCCACAGACGCCTGTTACTGTCAGGCGAACCAGGACGTCTTCAGAGCCGAGTTTGGGTAGGGAGCCATGTTCAATTGCGAATTGTGGTTTGCCGTCTTCTCTCTGCTCATGATTAGTATTCAGAGCTTCCAAATGAACGTGTCAATTTCGTACCACGACCACAGCTGTCTTGTGTTGTTCTGGAAGCGACATCTCAATCCTCTGCAAATTTATCCAGTTTCCTTCACGTGTCTATTTTTGCAAGGAAGTGACGCAGCTTTTAGATATTTGGAATCCCCTAATGGGCTGGCTTGTGCCGGGGGGAAACGTGGTATCTAGGATCGCGGGGTCCCCCGGGAAAACCCCAGAATGAAACTCGACCCCTCCACCACCTCCATGACCCCGCCAATGACCCCGCGGAATATTCACATATTCAGGGGAGCAAGGCCCCACTCTATGCATTATTATCTTCCAAATGCTGATACCACGGCAGTGGATTACTCCCCACAACGATAACAGGCTGATATGGTGGGGTCATTCGGATATCTTTTCGGCATGTTTCGTCCTTCAAGCTCGAACCTCGTCTCTCATCAGATCCGGACCGCGACTACTCTTCAACATCCGTTACCACCGAGGAATTGTGTGAAAATAAGCAACAAAAAAAAATGGGAGACGCTTCAGGACAACAGTTGGAGTTTGAGAAATTCAAGAACATCGTCGGAGATGGTCTACGTGATGCATCGAAGCATCATAATGGAATAAATCCTTCGGATAAATCGCCTCTGTGGGATGTCCCGATCGCGACTGAAGCGGATTTGAATGATGCAGTGAAGACTGCCCAGAATGCTTTCACGTCATGGTCGAGGACTACTTGGGAATCTAGGGCTACTGCTCTCGCCCACATGAGAGATGAACTGGCGAAGCATCGTGAAGAGATGGGGAAACTTCTCATGTTGGAAGCTGGAAAACCAGTACGTACTCCCTACATCGCAGTACAAGAACGGGTTGACTGATTTGAGACTTCAGATCCAGTTTGCTCTCGGAGAAGTCGATGCCTCGGTGCACACGTTGGATTTTCATAGTAAGTTCGCAGCACTTGTTACAGTGGTTGCAAGCTGATGATGAGAAGCCAAACAACCAACACCAACAGATGAAGTCCTCCAAGAAGATGCAGACCTCAAATTGACCATGCGATACGTCCCTCTTGGTGTCTCTGGCGCGATCTGCCCCTGGAACTTCCCTCTTGTCCTTGCCATGGGCAAGATCGCTGCAGCCCTGTTGACTGGAAATTGCATGATCGTAAAGCCTTCACCCTTCACTCCGTACAGTACTCTCAAATTCATCGAGATGTCCCAGCAATTCCTCCCCCCAGGTGTTCTCCAAGGATTGAACGGCGACGACAAGCTAGGCCCATGGATGACCGAACATCCTGGCATCGAGAAAATCAGTTTCACTGGCTCAACTGCCACCGGAAAGAGAGTGCTCATGTCTTCAGCCAAGACTTTGAAGAGAGTGACCCTCGAGCTCGGTGGCAACAGTGCTTGCATTGTCTGCCCCGACGTCGACATTCAGAAAGTTGCACCACTCGTTGCGCTTGGTGCATTCTACAATTCAAGTCAAATATGTGTCGCCAGCAAGCGTCTGTATGTCCACAAAGATATCTACGATGAGATGCAGAAAGCTCTGGTTGGCGTCATCCAGTCGTGGAAAGTTGGGCCAACGAGCGAGTCCGGGCTGATGTTGGGTCCGGTGCAGAATGAAATGCAGTATAACATCGTCAAGACTTTCTTCGAGGATTGTGCTGTGAATGGGTATGATTTTGCGATGGGCGGGAAAATGGGAGATGGAAGCGGATTTGTGATCCAGCCTGCGATTGTGGATAATCCTCCTCATGACTCGAAGATTGTCAAAGAGGAACCATTTGGTAAGTCTTTATGATCGAGTATTATTCTAGTGCTAATTTATTGCAGGTCCAATTGTCCCCATGATGCCGTGGTCAGACGAGGAAGAGTTACTGACGCGAGTGAACGACACGAGAACTGGATTGGGAGGTTCAGTCTACTGTGCTGATATCGATCGCGCGAACAGGATTGCAAGTCAGATTGAAGCTGGGACTGTATGGATCAACAGCTTTGAAAGACCCCTTGCAGAGGCGTTCTTCTCGGGACACAAGGAGAGTGGTTTGGGTGGTGAGCTGGGAAAGCATGGATTGTTCTCGTATATGAACGCTCAGGTGATCCACTTGTATAAGACTGATGTTGCAAAGGGCGCGAAGCTATAGAATGGAAATTGTGAATTATTTTTATGTTTGGCTTGAATGGCGATTTAAACCACTTGGCGCATACTGAGTGCTGGTGTATGAAGTTGGAGAAACGGCTCGAACACTTGATGATGGTCATGCCAAAGTGTAGTGTCTCCAGCTACAAGGACCAAGAGACCACAGAAAGAGCTGATCTCGGCAGCATGAAGGTTTGAAGCTGAGAATTCTGTCTTTTTTGTCAGGAGGAGGTGTAGATGAGAAGGTAACTTTCGATGTTGTTCTCGCTTATTCGTTAGCAATTGCGTCCCGATTTCACCAATGGATTGCATTTCCCGCTGTGTAGCCTTGAGTTGATGAGCAAACTAGCCCTTCGATCTAGTTCACGACTGCGTGCAATAGCTCGTCTGAGATGCCTGGACTAGAAAATTTGGGTTGTGGTTCAAAGAGGCGGAAGTTAAGGCAAAGAGACGCAGGAATAAGTTATCCATTGATTTGCTAATGACTATCGATTACTATTTACTCGCCAGGTTTCCAACATCACCTTTCTCTCTTCCAAGCGGTATTGAAGGATAGAGAGAACAGAGAGAGCTTTTCATGCTGTTAATTGTGACTGCTTAAGACATCAGAGGTGCTGGCGCTGACCGAATCATTCTTTGCAGTTGCGGAGCAGGCTGTACCTGCATGCTGATGTGTATGCTCAGAGTAGGTCGTGTTGGGGGATTTGTTATTGGTCTGGGGAGTTTCGGGGCAACAGCTAAGGCATTTCGAATGGGGTCTATATTCGCTGATCCTGTTCATACACGACGTTGCCATTTCCAAAGTGATGAAAATGTGACTTGTTTTGGTCGTGACGGTCGTGCTGTACAAGCCTTTTCCGGAAATAGATCGACAAAACAGACCGAATAGCGAGCGACAAGCGTTACTTCGAAAGACATTGGAGTACTAAGTTAGAGCACAGGTGAATGTTCACCATAAATGGACTGCTATGTGCCTGTATTCTCGTTTGTCGAAAACAGTACCATTATGGCTTCCAAGGATATGTTTTCAGAATACCGTAGCTGTTCCCCTTGTAAAGCCCCGTTCATGAGGAAGATCGAAAGTGTGAGAACATAGGCTTTCTAGATGGTGAATCTCGCATGTAGCCGGATGACTGGGAGCCTTGGACAAGTGTTAACCGGAAGATCGCCAGCTAGCGAAAATGTTTGAGACACAAGGCTGAGCTTGTGTCTTGCAGCTTCGGGCAAGTCAAGTCAGACACGGCAGGGTCCCCAGTATTCCCTCGTTTCTCCGGTGATACGGACTTGAATCTGGACTGGAGGATTGTTCTTAGCTATGTAGAAGCTGAAGATGGTCAAGCACGACGATCTGTGTCTCGTTAAGTTAACGAGTTGCGTGAGCAGTAACATTCCTCAAGGGCTTTCTTGGCAGGATCACTTCTAACCAAAGTGGAGCACTCTTGTAGATCCCGCAGAGAGACACCAAGAGCTAATCTTTTCGCAACCAGTCAAGACATCATCCTTAACTATTCATCAGCTCCCCCTTCCAGCCACTTGGTTTCAATTCATGTGATTTGGCCCCTCCTTCTCTGGTTGGACACAGACGACATTTAGTCAAGCTTCTTCTCGTCATTTTGAAGGCCAGAAGAACACAAAGCTCGGCTCTCCATCCGAAAGATATACAACAATAGCCGACATCATCGCCAGAACTCGAGTGGTGGCTCTCACTCTATCCGCTTGCAGGATTGGGATGTTTGCTTTGTCGACGAAAACTGCATCGCGGACATGTGAAAATTGCGCTCTTTCTAGTCCTGATAGCAGCGTTGTATTATTCCGAGGACATAACTCCATTCTATGAAGTCAATCACATTTTCACTCGATTTCTTGTGATCGTATGTACTCCTAGACTTCGGTGATCTAGCTAATTATCGGTGGAGTTCGGGGCTTACATGTCCTTTCTTTGAATTCAAACTAGGGTTAGGGTCCGGGAACGTGTTCGGGAGTCGTCGAGGTTGCGCAGCCGGGGCTAGCCGGGTCGGTCGTTCCTCCCTCTTACCCCGGCCGCGCCTCCCCCGGCTTATACGCCCTCTCCTTGTCGC
>Ga0207886_10130_pt1 | contig 49966 bp, 46 predicted proteins | sample LinPmetageLP35_FD_184048 | JGI IMG/M metagenome (GOLD analysis project Ga0207886, IMG submission 184048) | Marine viral communities from the Pacific Ocean - LP-35 (SPAdes) | ecosystem: Environmental > Aquatic > Marine > Oceanic | place: Pacific Ocean | collected 2009-08-31 | reverse complement strand
GGGGGGGGGGAGACACTCACTAACAACGCTGCTACTTGCGTTGATGAGTGTAGGTTAGGCTTGTGTGATACCACAGCAAGAATCACATGAATCAATCCTTCGATCACGGCCACTCTCCCTAACCAACGATGGATGGCATTGTAAGACTCATATCCAAGTCCGCAGCTACTGACGATGGAGTTCATATGACTTCCAAGAGAGAGAGGGACGAGATTGACGATCGTTAACCGTCCTGTTCGCTGCACGATCTTTGTACGATCAGTCGTGAGGCAAAGAACATTGCCCACAAGGAGAGTAAGGATCAAGAGCGCATGATATCGAGTAATACCTCCTAAATGCTTGTGGACTCGCGGATAAAAAACATGCTTAAGAAAATGGTAGGTCGTATAGGTACGCAGAAACCTGATTGAGACTCTCGTCGTGTAGAAAACAAGAGAAAGGGCTGCAATGGCTGCAAGGGCCACGGCATACCACTGAATGGTATCCATTTCCGAGAGTTTTTGAAGAGATTGACATAATATGAAACCGAACGTACCGAGTAGTAGAAACGATGCAGGTTCTGATACAGTTGATTGGTTTATGGGAACACATTCAAACCTGAAGCCAGAAGCTGCCCTGATGTTCAGTATGCTTGCGCACACGAATTGGATCGTAGGTTGTGATCTAGCAATGCGTCTCTAGAAGTGACGCTTTTAGAACCGAAGCCTACAGAAATGGCTTCCTTCAGAAATGGCTTCCCCGGAAGATTCTGGCGATGAAAGGCACAGCTCCGCATGGATCAGGCCAGAGAAAATAATAGATCAGCACTTATTCTTCTATTCGTACTCTGTTTCCGTGAGTACGTGATATGAGGACATACTGTACTTGATACCCAGACAAGACATAGCACCCTTACCAAACGCAACAAAGTAGCGATTAAGATTCGCGCCGTTTTCGATTTTCGGTTTATCCAGCCAGCGTTCCGGGCTAAAGGAGCGCGTTTTCGGGTAGATGTGCGATCAGCTCGACATGCCATCGCCAAGAATATGGAGCTGAGTCTATCGTTGGTCAGAGATCGATTTTGCCTCATTTTATTGCCGTATTACTTTGGTGCACCGGGTGCGTCTCACGACTTGGGTGAAAGACGACGCACGCTACATATTCTACAATGCTTAGATGTCTGGTATTCCTAATCTGAGCTCGCGTTGGTTTGCATTTTATAGCTTGCTTTGCTTTTTTGACCGTGGGTGTGTGGGATGAAGCAGTGCTTTTATTAATGACACGAAATCTGTCTCACTCTTCTGTGGAGTGCTCCTCATAGCTAATTGACTTAGAATTGATGCGCGGGAGATGGCCTCCTGCTTGGTGGAATCTGCCTCGCTCGCATCACTCGATCGCATCAAGTGGGCTGAGGATGAGAACCGGGTGAATAGACTTCATCATCATCATTTGCTTAATTCAGCCCTACCCGCTCGATCCCTGCTGCTATTATTGTATGTACAATTGTAGTGGGCGAATCATCCCTTGCCTCGTCTTCACCGCCCATACAGTCATCCTCATTCAGCAACAGAAGTGACCTTAACCCTCAACCCCTCAGAATCCAATTTCGGCGACGGCAAGAAGAAATCATGCTTGAGCTCAATATCTGAGAAATCAGTATCATAGAGCTCGAAGCTAAAGCGACGGAAGACACTGGCGATGGCGAGGTACAGCTCTGCATGAGCCAAGCTAGAAAATTATTAGATCAGCACTTATTCTTCTATTCGTACTCTGTTTCCGCGAATACGGGCAATGGGACATACTTAATACCCAGACAAGACCTAGCACCCTTACCAAACGCAACAAAGTAGCGATTGAGATTCGCGCCGTTTTCGGTTTTCGGATTCTCCAGCCAGCGTTCTGGGATAAAGGAGCGCGAGTTCGGGTAGATGTGTTCGTCATGGTGGACATCGATAATAGTCATAGAGACAGGCGTACCAGCGGGGATTACGAACTCCTTATACTTGGTTGGCTTATCCGGGGAGATGCGGGGATTCCGTGATGACACGCCGTAAGAGAGTCGGATGCCTTCCTGAATGCAGGCGCTGAGATAGGGCAGTTTTTCCAGAAAGAGCGAGCCCAGTTGGGCTGTGGGATCGGGGATTGCGGCTTCAAGCTCGGAGCGCAATTTGGCTAGGATGGAAGGATTGCTGATCAGATGGAACGATATGGTCGTTAGGGCCCAGGCGGTGGTCTCCAGCCCGGCTCCAATAATCAGCTGAGCTTCGTCGCCGAGACGGTCTATGGATTTCTCGTGTGGCGGAAGATTGCTTTCGAGAAGTTCGTGGAAGATTGTTGGGTGCTGGGATTTGGTGTGCGATTGGCCTTCGCCGCTGATAATTTTTGCAATCTTGATTCGTAGGTCCTTGCGGTTTGATCAGTCGAGGGGAAAGAGATATTTTCTTGAACGATAAGGCACCTTTTGTAGTACTAATATCATGTGCAAGTCAGGGGCCATTTTCTCGGTTACCGAGTCGGGAAACGCGTTCATGATCTATGTGGAGTCAGTTCTCAAGTGTCTTGGGGGGCTTTTGGGCGCCGGATATCCCGCACAGCTCACCGGATGCATATCGGAAACTGGAGCGCCAGATGTCCAAACGCGCTCACAGCCATGAAGGCCCGGTGGAAATTCTCCCTGAACCCAGGCGACTCTAAATGCTTATAGCAGAACCCAAAACAGTATTTAGTGATCACATCACCAGCATACGCGTTAAAAACATTGCTCAGAACGAGTGCCTCGCCAGTCTCCTTGAAATTTGACATGCACTTGCACATGTGTCCACCTTTCTCTTGAACGAGCCCTCGACTAGCTTGCCCTGGTTCTAGTAGAGGCTCCCTAGGTTGTGGACTGTATTGAGCGTCGACGTGTGGTCTGGACCTAATGCCTTCTCGTAGCCTTGTAGCGCCCGCTGGTATATCTGCTTGGCCTCGACCAGCTTACCCTGGCTGACGTAGAGGTTCCCTAAGTTATTGACCGTGTCAAGCGTGAACGTGTGCTCCGGACCCCATGCCTTCTCCTTGCCTTGTAGCGCCCTCTGGTACATCTGCTCGGCCTCGGCCAGCTTGCCCTGGTTGGCGTAGAGGAGACCCAGGTTATGGTACTCACCTGCTAGCCCATCGTCTACAACCAAAATGTTCGCAACCATATGTGAACACCTCGCTGCATGCTGGAGAAGTCGACGTTGTATTAACTATGGCTGAATATCATTCTTTCCAGGGACATGTGCTCCTACAACTTTCACAGCTAGCCTAGCTAGATCGTAATCCCACGCTTGGTTGAGAGCATGAATAGTCCAAGAGTGAACACATCCATGAATGCTATACCCCTTAGACTCGAGCGATTCCTGTGAAGAGGTGGCTACTTCCACTAGTCCATGATTACTCAAGACTCGCACGGCACTGTCGAAACTTAACTCGTCTTTAGTGAGCTCTCGTAGCCATTCGGGGTCCTCAGAGTCGCCATGTCGAAGAAGCTCAAACCACAGATCCTGATTGTCAAAATACGCCCATAGACGAAGTAGATCTGCCGAGAGGGGGTTCCGCTGTTTGATGCTATTAAGTGATATTTGCCGCGTCGAATACAGCGTTCGCTCTTCGTACGAGCTCAGCTCAGGACTTGTCTCCATAAGCCTCGCCCATGACTCCTTGTATAAACGAAGATAGTCTGAGAAACTTCTTGCTGTTTGATCCAGGTATGCTCCAGCAGTAGCTAATGCAAGTGGAAGTCCATCTAATTCCTTAGCAAGCGTCACAGCATCGGGATCTGGTAAATAAAGTTAGAAAGTGCTATTAAACCCAGAAAATCCGTACCTGCCACAAGCCCCTCTCGTCTCGATACGGTGGACAAAAGTTCAAGGCTGTCACGCACATCGCCGAGTTTGCGAATCTGGATTGAATGACCAATTCTGACCTCCGATGACCGTGTTGTGATGATAATTGACCCTTGATATGATTCAGGAAGAAACTTTCTGACATCTATAGCCATAGGATCTGTCGTACCAGGCAGCTTCGGATTATCGTAATTATCATAAATCAACAACCACCGTATGTTGTGCGGCAGACTCAACCATGCTTTAACCATGTCGACTACTTCATCAAGGGTTGTCAATTGTATCCACGTTGCCAGGCGGAAGAGCTGAGGAGTGTTGTCTCGATATGCGCTTAGCCGCTTTGACAAAGCTTTGCTTCAGTGAATCCTCGTCCTTGATGTTCAGCCAGATAATTGCCGAGTAGCTGTCCTTTTGGCGCTTCGCATATGCAGCAGCGAGTTGTGTCTTGCCGATTCCACCTAAGCCGTGGAGAACAACGGTACGGTGGGAGCCGTCACCACTGAGTGCCTTGTTCATCTCTAGGAGCTCTGTCTTCCTTGCACGAAGTGTTCGACGTCGGAAACATCATAGAGGCTAAAGGGAATTGAGAAGTCCTCGCGCTTGAAACCTGATCTAGTCAGCAGCTTCCCTATTTTACTACAGAAGAGACAAGATATACCTCTTGAAGCCTTGTCAATCTCCTCTCGAAGTCGATTCATCGCCTTATCCTTTCCTTCGCTCTAGATGAGCGACATGTTGACCTCAAAGATGCCTAGTAGCGAGTATGCCTTGTCTTCCTGACGAAAGGTCTCACGACTTGCTGCCCACGAAAATCGCTCAGCAAGGCTGAAGTCAGACAAAGGGCTCCCTCGAAGGGCCCTGGCTGGAATGCCTGTTACCTCGCAGATATGTGGTTCTAAGGAGGCCTTACTGCCTTGTAGGTCCCCTCTTTGCAGAAGAAGTCGACTGATGCCGGCGCAATAAGCTCTTGCAGAGTCCAGCCTCGTCTAAACCATTCGCTTTTCCGAAATGTCGATATCCAGCCCTCGTCAGACTTATCAGCCGAATCTGTCCGACGTCGCGAGACATCTGGCAGATAAACGTAGCACTTGGTCGCATCCCGGTACCAGCGAAACATCGAGTTGATAGCCTCTGCGAGCTCAGTGCTGTTCGACTTATCGATACAGCAGGTGTCTACCCAAAAGTATTGCGAGCCGTCGCGCTTCGCTTATTCTCCGCAGAACTGTATCTTGCCATAACCAGCCATCTTCTTGCCGTTGCCATTCTTTAGATCTGCCAAAGTAACCTCCTCCGGTCCCCATCTGTGCGAAAGAATAGCATACTTGGGTATATCGCTCTCAAAGAACTCCGTCAGGCTGAAATCGCTCCCGTTGTTGTACTGTAGCAGACGCATTATTCGAATATGTTCGTAGATCGCAGGAGAGAGGGTTTTCGATAATTGCTGAGCCGTTGAGAAGGCATAAATGCGAACTGAGGTGAAGGTTTGCAAGAGGACGTCGAGGTAAGGCTGGCACCCTCAGCTGAGCGGCAGCCTCGCGGCAATGCCATCTTTTGTGTGTTACTATAGGCGCGCAAGACCGGCCAATCGCCCAGGCTTACCGCAGGAATTCTGGAGGTTATAGGTGGCATAGGATATTAGATCTCACTCTCAATTGGGCATGATTTGTTCTTTTTGGGAAGCTGAAGGAAATGGAAGGTGGATGGCAGAAACAGAATCCATAATCTACCTGCGATCATCCATTTTGGTGCCCGAGCTTCTAATTCTGCCTTGTTCAAATAATCTAGCCTTAAATCTTAGGCTACCATTTGTTTTTGCGTCCGTCATGAGCGCGGGGTCGTTAAGTTAGTCGATTCGAGGTACTGTCCCACCTGTCGACCCTATATGAATTTGCGGTCTATAGCAGCCACAAAGCTGATGACGATTTCCAACTTGGTAGTAAGGCTTTTAAGATAAAATGAGACTCGTTTATAAATATCAGAAGTGATAAGAGCTTAATAGTAGAGCTATAGTCAACGAACTCTCTTGCGTCGTGAAAGGAGGCTGCCCGCAGATCAGGCGCAAGGGCGAAAACGCGAAAATAATTTTCTGGTGAGAGAGGTCTAAGTTAGAGTGTTTAGGAGTAGCTACGGTATATAGCTCAGATAATAATATAGGATAGTTCGACGTGTGCACGGATTTTAAGATATTCAAAGTCAAGGTAGCCCTTAATTTTCTTGGCACGGCGGTGGGTTTCTGTTGGTTGGGCAATCCTGGTCTCTGAGTAAAGTGTATTGTAGTCACATGCCCACGGGTATATAATCCCATGGAGGAACCCAGTTCCAGTCAATTAAGCATGCTGTTATCACTTCTTCTTCCAATCCTCAACTGTTTCTCGGCTCGCAGGGAGGGACGTTACTCCCGGGAACGTTTCTCCTGGCAGCACATGGGTTCCCGGGATCCACCACCGAAGCCAAAAAGAAGATACTGGTCATAGCAAGATGACTTAAGTTAACTTAGTTTCAGCATTATTACGAGAATGTCCAATCACAAGGATAAACCCGAAGAACCGTTGATGTTGGATTGGCGCGGTTAAAAAGACATGATTAAGCGAGGAATCAAAATAATCTAACCTGTCCATGCCACACGCATTTCCATCTCTGGATTTTCATGAGATACACATAGCCGCATAAGCAGTAGGCTAATGAAGCTACTAGAGCCCGCCAGCATGTCAAATGCCCCGTTGGTATCCAGACAAGGAAGGGACAGACACCTTGCTTCTTCCCACCTCAATCAATGGCCGGATATTATCCAAGTATAACCTGGCCCCGTGGTCGGTATCTTTCGATACAAAGTCGTACTTCTTTTCAATTTCATCATCATCTCCATTTTCGCCGTGCTGATTCTTCGACTCTATAGAGCTCATCGTCATCGTCGTCGGTGTGTATCTTGCCACATTCGTTCTCCTTGTTCATCGTGGTTTTACCATGCAGTTTGGGCACCTCACGCAAGGCAGCAGTGATTTTGTCGGCTCCAACACCAAGGCGAAGGAATTTCCAGACACCGAGAGCGTGGGTGCACACCATATCGGACTTAAGGTTTTCAGGCTCACGACGGCAGCTTTAGAGACATATGACAGTAACACTAATGGTGGTGAGCATAATGGTGGTGAACATAATGGTTTAGCATAAGGTGAAGGTACATCAGGTGAAATACGATGAGTTTCACAATGACTCGCTCATAAAGAAGTAGCAGTGCGTCCTATGGTTGATCCGTTAGCGAAAATACCTCCTCTCAAGGCTTTTGTATCGAAACTATTAGAGCTGCCAATTATGCCAGCAGCTAAAAATAGCTGACGGTTACCGCTCAAAAAATCTTGAGACGAAATCGATTTTGAAGGTGACGATAAAGACTAATAATCCTGCATGGACTGGTTTTGTCGATGATAGGATCTTTGCGCTGCGTTGCCCGCCAGGCGAGGTAGGTTTTGGGCAGCGGTTGGATGTGGCGGATGCGCGATGGTCCAAAATTGGCTGCTCCTCCAGAAAATGGCTGCAATGGGCCGTTTTTTGCTTTCTAGTCGGGTTCCTATTCGTATGAAGTATATCCAGTTACAAACTTTCAGATATCCGGCCTAATTAGATCCAACCAAGTTCTCAAAATTTGAGGATTTGATCCCCAGGGCAAATATGTCTGGGCAATTGCAAAATAAAAAGTCCAGAAAGAACACTCAGGAGAACTTTCGACGGCGGAAAGAAAATCTCATTAGCAAAGCAGACGACCTCCACCGTTTGTTTGGCGCAGACGTCTTCTTGGTTATCCGAAAGAAAGGCAAATACTCTGGGTACAATTCGACAGAAGAGCTGGAATGGCCGCCAAGACAGGAGGAGCTCGTGAGTCTTTCTCTTCCCGCCAGCTCAAGATTGTGACGAACAAAATTTTAGGAACATGAGCTTGGGACTCCAGCAGACTTTGACGTTACCAAAGGCAATGATAAGGCGATGTGGAGGAACCAAAGCTGTGGAGATCACATTAGTATGGGCTGCTAGAGCACTGCCGCAATTCCGAACTTCTAACTTATGCCTAACTTAAATTAACTCTAAGTTAAAAGATTTTCCTAAGGGATTATACTGTAAATTATGTAGCTTCAAATTGATAAGTTAAGCCTGGCGATATCAATACGTACATCCCAAATGGCTCAACACAACTAATTCCCCAATTCTCAGGGCCTTTCCACCAGGCTATGGCGGAATAACTGAAAAGTACGAAGCGTAAAAGGAGCAATTGTAAAATCACAAAGTCCGTCAGTGTTCTCACAGCGTGCATAGCATGATCTATTGCTTAGCTACCGGGGGCAGATGGTAGGGCCGGCTCCGCTACCATACACTTAGGATGTGCAGTAACTTACTGGGGGAAGCTGTAGCCCACGTGATTTATTAAGAACAATATCAAAGACATAGTCCATGCTGATGTTTCGTATGGGTCACGAAATGTAGAGCACTTCCTAAGAAGGCCGAGCATCCTCGGTAAGGACAAACAAAGCCTTCCCCCGCAGCCTGAGGACAGAGATGCTGGGCCCGGATGTGGCGACGGAGACTGTCAGTACGGGAGAACACATGCTCCCGTTTCAGGGGGCCTGCCTCCACATCAACCCACTTGCAAAAGGGACAGTATAGTACAGGAACCACTGATGGCTTCTTGACTTCCACTGAAGTCATAGATTCTGTATCCGAATCTCCGCCCGCTAGTGTCTTGGTTTCCCAGTCAATATCAGACTCCACATCGGTCTCTCCTTGAAAGACGTCCTCCTCCTCTTCGTCATCTGTACTAGCATACACACGACAAGCCTTTGGACGCCCCCTCTTCTTTGGCGCCTTGTACTGATGGGGGGTTTCCTGCTTCTTGCAAAGTCCCATGAGGTTGTCAACAAGCTCGACCCGCACTTGAAGAATTTGATCCTCTGTCAGGCCATCAAGCGGCTTGAACAGAAGCTTAGCCACTTTACCTCGCTCTTCGAGCTCATACTCAAAAGTACGTGGAGTGATTATGTCGACTGGACGGATACCCCGCAGTTGTCGGTCGACTTCGGCAGTATGGACGGTCTTGTGAAACTCGGTGATGGACTTCTCGAGCAAATCATCCTTTAGTTGGCGTTTCAAGGTGTTGATATCGGCCTGTATGCTTTTGTGTTTCTCGAACCACTTCGTTTTCTTGGCTGACTTAATGGTGGGGAAGCCATGATCCTTGAGATCTCGAACACATTGAGCACGCTCTTCGATGAGCTCAAGGAGCTTGGGGTCTCTACTGATATCGAACTTCTGCACGTCTGTCAGAGCTTTCGGGGCTCTCTCATGGCAGACCAGTCTGCCAACTGCTCGGATAAGATCATCTCGTCGTGTCGAGCCAAGGTAGATCGCTTGGCAGTCCCGATCGATGAACGACGGCATATAATACCGTTCATAGACATCTCCCCGATGGCCCATGATCTGCCGGTGCTCTTCGGGAGTTAATGCTTCTATGGTGGCACATATTAGCCAAGCTCAACAGTAACTCGCAAGAATCTGCTAGGGAGTGGGATGAGAAGTGCTGAGAACCTACCCTTCAACCGCTTTCCCGAAGCTCGCCGCAAATCGTAGAATTCGAGCTTCTTCTCAAACCCACTCGTCCGCCCGAGGCGGATAAGATGGTGCCGGTGCTTGGAGTAGTCCAGAGCTTTAGTCAGAGACACACGGATACCATTAGCAGTGTGCTCGACGTCTCGGAAAACAGGCCTCTGTGCCCAGTCCTCATCCCATTGGAGACGAATGCGATCGGTATCGGGTGGGACTACCAGAGAATAAACATCACGAAGGGAAGTGAGTTTGTTCTTGAATGCACCATCGGCAAGTGCCAAAGCCAGTATAAAAGTGACTCCGCAACATGCGAGATCCTCTGCCTCGTAAAATGCAAATACTTTTCTGATTCGAATTAGCCAGCTGAGGAGGCAAGAGGTTCGATGTGGAGGGCAATCCTACTCACCTCTTTCTCTTTCCACCAGACCGCTTGATACGCTTCAGGTTGAGCTTCATAATGACGATGGGCGGCCGCCCTTTCACCCGAGGCGGGAATAGCTGGAACTCAATGTCTTCATACCGGAGTCCAACGAGAGCTTTCGGTCGAGTTGCGGTACAGCCAGCAAGGGCCAAGAAGGGCGATAATTGGACCCGCAGACGCTCATGAGCAAACACCTCTGTATCGCGCACCCAGTGGGCATTCTGGAGTCGGCACAGATCCTCCACAAAAAGCCCCGACTTTTCTTTTTCCGAGTCGTCGAGGCCGAACGCAGGCGTAAGAACTTGTGGGATCCACTATCACGAAGTGAGTATGACAACTTAGGAAGGTGGAGATAGGCAAAGTACGTTACGCATGTCATACAAGACGCCTTCTTTCATATACTCTTCTGCCAATCGCGCGTACACCATACTGAGAATTTTCCAACGTGTGGTAATGGAGGACTCCTTCTTGATTCGCGAGTGCTTGACTCGCCAGAAGAGATATGTCTTAAAGTAGCTGGTTTCGCACATCTTGAGGGCCCTGTGTGGATCTTGCATTATTCTGATGAGGGGCGAGCTTGGGTTTTCTTTTCTTGATTGCCTAACAGTGAAGCTGCAAAACCTGTCGAAATACAATCAGCAAACGTCTACGTCAAAATTTCATCCCCGAGACAAGAAACGTACTCCTCCCATTTTTCCAGCTCCACCTCCATCATTTCTTTGGTTCCATCACAAGGATTGGATAATGTGACTCCTTCTTCTTCAAACTCGCGCATCATTCGCTCAATATTCATGTCTTCAATATCGGCATCAGAGTCAGAGTCAGACCCGTCATCAGTCAGAGAATTGTAGCCAGAATCTTTGGTAACCTCAGAGTCAGAATCAAAACCAGAGTTGCCATTGTGAGTAGAATTTGATTTCCGTGCCCGATTCCTCCTCTTCAACTTTACCCGTGATTCATATACTCGAGGTTGTTCCTGTCCGTTTGGCAAAGTTGGGGGAGCTCCTCTTCGGCCATGGCGGAGGGTTTGGCGTTGAGCGAAACGTCGGGGGAGACTGACCATTGTGAGAAGAGACGTCGGATCTGCTAGGAAAGGGACAGAGGCCTGCACAAACGACTGAAGCTGACTGAAGGGATATCGTCGATGACTGTGGCGGTGAAGTCGGGAAAGGACTGTGCTTGATATTTCAAGTAGCGGATTTCCGCTTGAATCTTCTTGTATTTCATGTATGACTTCGATTCTTTGGCTTCCCGGACCAATCGGTAGCGACTGAAAAGCTTGTGAATACAATTCGCTCGACGTTGAACAAGCTTAGCAATACGCTTCAAGTAGCGAATTTCGGCCTGTGTGCCGATGTATTGCTGGTACCGCCTTGATCCTTTCGCGGCCTTGGTCGTGCCGTAGATAGCTTGAATCTCACTGACAGAGCTATCACGATGTTGCACCAGCTCAGCGATGCGCAGGCTGATCGAACTCATGAGCGCTGGAGAGTAAAGAGCGAAAAGCGAATGATTGAGGGCAATGGCACCAAAATGACAGATTCACTGGAATGCAGGAGCAGAGTGATGAATGAGTGAGTAGGTCGATGAGGTGTGGGTAGAGTGGGAATGAAAACTTGAGAGTCGAGGGCAAAGCGGCTGGAATATATACATCTTGCAGTGCGGGAGCAGGAAGTTGAACAGGCAGTGTGATTCATTTTCCACTTGGAAGCTTTCCTTTGGGAGGTAGGGAGCCCGCGGTTTTCAGGGGTAAGAGGTTCCGCCATTTCTGGAGGTAGGAATGAAGTTGGAAGAATGACGCTCTGTGGTTAAAACGGCGATGGGGGACGCTCGCTAAAATTTGGGTGGCTCCAGGTCGGACATTAAGCGAGTGGAAAGGCAGCTTAAAACAGCGGGTGGTCGCCTACCGAAAACGGCAGCCAAATCACCGACATCTAGAAAATTATAAGCTTTTTGTTTAATTGTTAGATTCGGAAAATTTAATTCCGTTATCCTAAAGTATACTCCAAATATTAATAACGTTGGGATTAATCTATTTAATCTAATTATATTATTGATAACTTTTATAACTATTTGCAATTGATTTGCGTCAAATAATTTTAAGTGTTTTTTCATAACGATTTCGTAAGCACAGCGTAATAAATAATGGTATCTTTTTACTTTATCAATTGAATGATGTGCTTTTATTAAAATAAATTTTAAAGTACTTTTTATAAATTTAAATGATATTTGAAACTTTTCAAAATTGAAATTTGTTTTATAATCATATACAACGAAATTTGGTAAGCTAAGATATGTGTTAATCCAAGCTGATTTAAACGCATTAAACATAACTTTTGCTATAGCCAAATCGGCCCCCTTGCAAATTAATTGCGTTGCTCTAAACCTTATTGCTTTATTTATCATATGAAGCACATCTTATTCCCTAAATTGCATGATATTAACATAAATTGTATAATTAAAGTTGATGTTATTTTGCAATTTGAAGCGAAACTTATGCGATACTTTTGCATGCTTTTAGTAATGTTCACACATCTTTTTAACTTATATCATGATATCTAAGTTAAAGTCATGCCTTGCTTAATCAAGCAAATAATGCAATCGTTATATTAATAGATAACCGAATTTATAATAAAGCTTTTGGATTTTCATTTCCATAAGGTAGCACATATTAACCGTTCTTATAAAAGTATCTAATAATTGGCTATATTAATTTAATAATAACCACAAATAGCCCTTTTTTCAAACGATTTAAATGCTTTCTTTTTCTTTGAATTAAAATATTTTATAAATTATTGTAATGTGCACTTATTTTATCAAGTTGCTGTAAGCACACTAAAAACAGTATATCTACATTAACAATCTGGAATTTCATTTTTCCGGCAAGAATATCGATAATGGCGATTCCTAAAGATTCCCTTATACCGATCCCAAATGTTATCCGGCTTTGACCCGCTTAACTCTTATCAAATTCTATATGCTAAAGACGCTATAATGCCCGCAATTAATTAATATCTTTTGTATTCTTATTTAATACACTAGTATCAATTAAAAAATCTTAAAAAAAGCGATCTATTTATTAAATTGTATAAGCGTTATTTTATTAAGGTTTCTTTATCATGCTCTTTAAAATATATACCGCTTTTTATATTTCTAATTGATCTTTGATATCTCGTGCGTCATATTTTACTACACTCGCTGTAAATACAATTATGAAGTGAGATGTGGCATCATTATGTTTGTTACTTAAGTTTAAATCAACATCATCATGTTTTAATAATGCGTTTAAATTAAAAGAATCCGCATTATTCCGATTTTTAGTTTTATCTTAAATACCTTTCGAATCTTATCTAATTTGGTTTGCATACGCTCAATATGCTTTAAACGTTTTATCTATTGATTTGATACCTTTGGCTTTGCGTATAACAAATTATTGTATCTTAAACTTTACCTTTTTTTCTTTAATATAATAAGAATTGTGGCAATTTAGCGCTTGGCAAATGATATATCTTATATAACCTAGCTTTAGCTTAAATTTGTCCTCACGTTTATTGCTTTAGGAAAACTTTATCTTACAATTCAAGTGCATTGCCTCGCCTTTCGCAGCATAAGCTTAAAAGCGTTTTTAATAAGATTTAACATAATTATTTTATCAGGATCTTGTTTTAAATAATATCCTTACTCCTGCTGCAACTTGAAAACCGTTTATTAATGTAGCAAAAGTAAGAGGTGATTTAAATAAAGCTTAAGCAAATAACTTATTACTTAACACTTCTCATATAAGCTTATTATAAAAAGTCTTGTTATTATTTATACTCTTATTTGCTAGGCTTAATTGAAAGCTCTGCAATTCCTTCCCAAAATTATCTAATTATTAAATAAGCGTCTTTCTTTTCTATGCTAACTTATTTTGAAATTATTTAAGCATAATCTTAAATTATTAGCTTAGATATTGCCTTGCATATTTCTTCATCTCGAAATTGGCTTAAGTAATATTAACAAGTTAAGTGAATGTAAAGGTTTTGTTTTGCAAGTAGTTATAATAATACTCTTGCGCATCGCCTCGTAATATAAAAAGAAAAGCTTTATGCTAAATTAATATATCGATAGCTAATTTTTAATATAAGTTTATAAAGATACGCAACTTTGCGTTTAAGTAATTTTTGCTACCGCTGTATTGAAGCTCTTTTAAGTATATCTTTGATAGCACTTTTAAAATCTTTGCTTATTCTAATAAAAGCTAATTCATTATATCCCATGCTAGCCAATTTAATTTCATATATGTCCCAGCTTTCCTCCGATATAATAATGAATAAACACTAATGTCACATAAGTAAGCATTCCATGTTAGCATTGATTTCAATAATTATCTCTTATTTAGTTTTTATTGGAAAAAACAATTTAGGGATTTTTTGCTAAAGTAAATAAGAATTCTCTCTTCATCTTAACAAGTGAAATTGCATTATATAAGTTTCTAGCAAGATTTCCATTCTTGTTATAATAAGACTTAAACAAGTTTAAGCGTTTAAATATGTTATCCCTTTTTTTATTCTTTATCATCAAAGATAGCTAAGGCTATACGTTTCTAATTTTTGCATTAATTTCCTTAACTAAAGGGGTTATAATGTTATCTCAAGTGATTTGAATTATTTAAGGTATGGGACTTTAAAGTGCTTATGTAAAAAATAAGTTATAACCTATTTACCTTAACTCTAGTAATAGGCCAAATTTGCTAGCTTACTTCTTTTTATTTTCATTAGGCTAATTATTGTGTTTAGCTTTAGTTATTATTATTAGCAAAACTATTGCATTCTTTTCTTTATATTTAACGTAAATGTTATGTTATTTAAGGTTATTTCGCAACTTTACCTTTTCTTGTTGTTTAATGCGATTGAAATTCGTAGTTGTTTAATTTTTAAAAAACTTCTTAAAATCTTGAAACATGTACTTAAGATCAAGATACTTATTGCAGGTATATTTTTAAAACTCCTTTAAATAGCGAATAGCTTTTACTTTAAATGTATTTTTTAAAGGAATCATTTTTTGCTAATCTTTTTTAACATTAGGTGATGTTAATACACTTTCTAAAAGCAGTTTTGTAAATTTCATTATAAGTCTTACTATCATGCTGATAATGATTTCGATGGTTTACAAAAAACTTGCAAAAATATTATTTTAATAATAATTATAAAATAATTATTACATTAATCTTTATATAGCAATTATCAAATAATAGCTATTACATTATTATTTGTTATTTACATATACCCTTTAATATAAAATTATAGCTCTTATTAAGATACTAAGTTTTTTCAACTAAATTTAGCAAAGAATTAATATTAAAAAGGGGCCGCATTAAATATTTCACATAAATGTGAAAGCTTTAATATTAAACTTTCAAGTTAACTTTTCTACAATATATATAAGCTTTTATTGTTTATAATTATTATGCAACCGTTAAATGTAAGCAAGCCGGTGGGATTTAGGATTTGTGCTAGTTTTGTTAAAAACCTAGCTTTATTGATTTCCATTTATTTTCTTGTTAAAAACTTAACATCTTCAAAGATCAAAGTATCATTTATTTGCATTCCAATAATTCTAAGCGCATAATTATCTTTTGATATAACAAGTAAACATAAATCGTATGTAAAGGTCTTCATTTGTAAGTTCTTCACGTGATGCTTGTGATACGTGTTAAACTAATGATTTTTCGATTTTGATATGCTATATAATAAAAGCATTATTATAAACACTATTCCTTTAGGAAATTCTTTTGCGATTTCCTTTAATAGTCATATAAAGTCTTGCCAAATTAATTTCATATGTGCTTAAACGTAAGTTTGCATGATATTTTTGATTATCACATCTAGCTTGGGTAAGTGCTGAAAGTGTTGCAAGTATCTTACCGCTGCAGCTATGCAAATAATAAGCCTTTAATTAATTTGCTAAATTATTAGTAATTAAGTTAATATCTCTTTCTTACCTTTATTGTTAAAGGCTTAAATAATAAGTTTAAATTTCTCATATGGCTTTGTTATCTCTTTTTCCTTAACTTTATTTATCATGCGAAACTTGAAAATGCGTTGTCTTTTAAGCCTAAAGTCGCTTTGATGAATTAAGATAAAGACATCTTTTGCTATTAAAGTTTCGTATTCTATTTTCCGAAACATTTGGAATAGCTTGCCTTACGTTGTAATCTTGCCTTTAGCGTAAAGCTTAATTAATAGGTTTTGATCTTTTATTTTCTTTTTTGTTAGGAACGCTTTGGTATTGTAGTTATTATTAATTGTTAGCAAGTCCGCGATATATTTAATTACTAAGAATTTTATTACAAGCTAGCAGGATTTTAGGATTAAGCTAGATTCGTTATTTATTTGCTATTTCGTATCAAGTGTTAATAAAAGATCCTTTAGCAGTTTTTCTTTTTGTTGTTTAACGCTTGAGTTATTTATCTTTTATAAGCGTATTAAAGTCGATTTGAATGTGCATATCATATTCTTTTTAGTTAAAGCTTTAATTATTTCATCTTTAATGCTTAGGAATTTGTAAGGCCCTTTTTATCTTTTCTTTTCCTTATATGTAAGTATAAGATCATTTAAAGAAAGATTATAAACGTATATAATATTGGAATTATTTTAGATACATAACGCATCATTAACTTTTTTAAATGCTTGGATTTTGCGTAACTCTTTTATAACTTTTTTAATTGTTGTAGCCCTTTATTTGACTGTTGAATTCGGGGGGTCCAATTCCGTTATCCTAAGATATACCCTAAATATCAACAACATTGGGATTAACTTATTTAATTTAATTATATTATTGATAGCTTTTATAATTATTTGCAATTAGTTTGCGTTAAATAGTTTTGGATGCTTTTTTGTAACGATTTCGTAAGTATGGCGTAGTGGATGATGATACCTTTTCACTTTATCAATTAAATGATGTGCCTTTATCGAAATAAATTTAAGAGTACTTTTTATAAATCTAAGTGATGTCCAAAACTTCTTAAAATTGAAATTTGTTTTATAATCATATATAACAAAATCTGGTAAGCTAAGATATGTATTAATCTAAGCTAACTTAAACGCGTTGAACATAGCTTTTGCTGTAATCAAATTGGCCTCTTTGCGAATTAGTCGCGCTATTTTAAATTCTATTGCCTCATTTACTATATAAAGCACATCTTATTTCTTAAGCTACATAATATTAACGTAAATCGTATGATTAAAGTTAACGTCGTTTTGCAATTTGAAGCGGAATTTATGCGGTGCCTTTGCATGCTTCTGGCAATGTTTATATATCTCTTTAACTTGCATTATGATATTCGAGTTAGGATCATGCCTTGCTTGATTAAGCAAATGATATAGTTGTTATATCGACGAATGGCTAAATTTACGATAAAGTCTTCGGATTTCCGTTTCCGTAAGGTGGCATATATTGATCGTTTCCATAAAAGTGTCTAATAATTAGTTATGCTAATCTAGTAATAGCCATAAATGGCCCTTCTTTCGAACGATCAAATGCTTTCTTTTTCCTTAAATTAAAATATTTCGTAAATTATCATAATATGCACCCATCTTATTAAGTTGCTATAAGCATATCAAAAACGATATATCCGCATCAATAATTTAGAATTCCATTTTTCTAGCAAGAGTGTTGATAGTGGCGACTTTTAGAGATTCCTTTGTATCGGTCCCAAATGTTATCTAGCTTTAATTCGCTTAATTCTTATTAAATTTTATATGCTAAAGACATTGTAATGCCTGCAATTGATTAATATCTTTTATATTCTTATTTGATACGCTAATATCAATTAAGAAATCTTAAAAGAAGCAATTTATTCATTAAATCATATAAGCATCATTTTGTTAAAGTTTCTTTATTATACTTTCTAGAATATATGCTACTTTTTGTATTTTTAGTTAATTTTTAACATCTTATGCGTTATATTTTATTACATTCGTTGTAAATATAGTTATAAAGTGAGACGTGGCATTATTATATTTATTGCTCAAGTTTGAATTAACATTATTACGTTTTAATGATGCGCTTGAATTAAAAAAATCCATATTATTCTGATTTTTAATTTTATTTTAAATACCTTCCAAATCTTACCCAATTCGATTTGCATACGCCAAATATGCTTTAAATGTTTTATTTATTGATTTGATATCTTTAGCCTTGCATGTAATAAAGTATTATGCTTTAAATTCTACTTTCTCTTTTTTAATATAACAAGAATTATAATAATTTAGCACTTAGCAAATGATATACCTTATGTAACCTGACTTTGACTTGAATTTATTCCTATGTTTATTGCCTTGGGAGAACTTTATCTTACGGTTCGAGTATATTGCTTCGCTTTTCGTAACATAAGCTTAAAGACGTTTTTAATAGGATTCAACATAATTATCTTATCAAGATCTTATCTTAAATAATATCCTTATTCCCGCTGCAACTTGAAGATTATTTATTAATGTAGCAAAAGTAAGAGGTGATTTAAACAAAGCCTAAGCGAATAGCTTATTACTTGACACTCCTTATATAAGCTTATTACAAAGAGTCTTGTTGTTATTCATATTCTTATTCGCTAGGCCTAATTGAAAGTTTTGCAATTCCTTCCCAAAATTGTTCAATTATTAAATAAGCATCTTTTCTTTTTATGTTAACTTGTTTTAAAACTATTTAAGTGTAATTTTGAACTATTGGCTTAGGTATCGCCTTGCATATTTCTTCGTCTCGAAATTAGCTTGAGTAGTATCGACAAGTTAAGTAAACGTAAAAGTCTTGTTTTACAAGTAATTGTAATAATACTCCTGCGCATCGCCTTGTAGCATGAAAAGAAAAGCTTTATGCTAAATTAATATATTAATAGCTGATTTCTAATACAAGTTCGTAAAGATATGCAACTTTGCGTTCAAGTGATCTTTGTTATTGTTATATTAAAGCTCTTTTAAGTACATCTTTAATAGCATTCTTAAAGTTTTCGCTTGTTTTAACGAGAGTTGGTTTATTATGTTTCATGCCGGTCGACTTGGCTTCGCATATGCCCCAACTCCCTTCCAATATGATAATAAATAAATACTATTGTTATGTAAGTGAGCATTTTATATTAATATCAGTTTTAGTAACTATTTCTCATTTGATTTCTATTGGGGAAGATAATTCAGAGGTTCTTTGCTAAAGGTAAATAAGAATTTCCTTTTTATCTTAACAAGTGAAGTCGCATTATACAAGTTTCTAGCAAGATTTTCGTTTTTATTATGGTGAGACTTAAGCGAGTTTAAGCGTTCAAATACATTGTTTTTTCTTTTATTTTCTATTATCAAAAGTGGCTGAGGCTATGCGTTTTTGATTCTTGCGTTAATTTTTTTAATTAAAAAAGCCATGATGTTGTCCCAAGTAACTTGAATCGTCCGAAGTGTAAGACTTTGAGGTGCTTATGAAGGAGATGGGCCGCGACCCGTTCGCCTTAGCTTCAGTAGTAAGTCGAGTTTGCTAACTTGCTTCTTTTTATCCTCATTAAGCTAGTTATTGTGTTTAGCTTTAGTTGTTGTTACTAGCAAGATTGTTGCATTCCTTTTCTTATATTCGATGTAAACGTTATGTTATTTAAAGTCGTTTTGCAGCTTTGCCTTCTTTTGTTGCTTAATGCGATTAAAATCCGTAATTATCTAGTTCTTAAAAAACTCCTTAAAATCCTGAAACACGTATTTAAGACTAAAGTGCCTGTTATAAGCATACTCCCGAAACTTTCTTAAATAGCAGGTGGCTTTTGCTTCAGATATCTTCTTTAAAAAAATCATTTTTTATTGATCTCCCTTAATATTGGGTAATGTTAGTACGCTTTTTAAAAGCGATTCCGTAAATTCCATTATAAATCTTGCCATTATGCTAATGATAATTCTGATAATTTACAAAAGATTTATAAAAATGTTATCTTAATAATAATTATATAATAATTATTGCGTTGATTCTTATATAGCAGTTATCAAATGGTAGCTATTGCATTATTATTATTATTTACACGTACCCTTTAATATGAAATTATAATTCTTATTAAAGTGCCAGGTCCTTTCAACCAAATTTAGCAAAGAATCAATATTAAGAAAGGGCTGCGTTAAATATCTTATGTAAGTATGAAAGCCTCAACGTTGAACTTTCGAGTTAACTCTTTTAATAGATTACCTAATTATTTGTAATACAAATTAACTACTAATTAGTATGGGTTTGCACTAATATATGATATCACAAAGATAATAAAAGTAGCAAAAATAAATGCAATAATAGTTCAATATATTTAGGTTTTTTAGCTAAGGAAGTGCGAGAAGAAAAAGGATTTATACCCGTAGTCGTAACCCCCTTAAAACCCCTCCAGCTACCGGCCGGTTCCTGGCGTGGATACATCAAACACTCGGTATGGGTCCTGTGGACCAACAGTAATTTTTGCTAGCAGCTAAAAAGATATTATTATTATCGCTACGACTTTTATCAATGTCAAATCTATTAGTGTAATTGCTAAATCAAAAACCTCCAAAAATATCAATGTTACCTTTTTAAGTAAAATCAAAACCCTTCATTATCATATCATAATTCTTAAGATTAACAATTTCGTAAGTTCCTTTTTATTTCTTTTTGCTCTATTTAACAATGAAACGGTTAGCAGGATGCTGTTTTCGGTGGTTTTGGTCGCTGTTTTTGAGGGTCTGCTAACCAGTTCTAAGCTAAATCCACACCCCATCTCTCTTTACCGCGCACCTCGATCCAGGTACTGTAGACCGTGCACTCAGAAAGCATCACCCCTCTGCTTCTCGTCTCACCCGTCACTTCTTCTTCCCTTCCCACTCCCACCTAGCAACCCCCCGAATCTTGCGAGTGCCAAAAACAGAGCACTATAAGCGACTCTGACCTAAGTATAAAGGGCTGGCGCCTCCTTCCGTACCCTCCGTCTTTCTCATCGCACACTCCAAACCAACATCCTCTCCCTCCTCTCTCGACATCCCCCATTTTAGTCCCTTCTCTTTTTTATCACTTTGTCATTTCTTCCTCTCTCTACTCGTCTCTTCTTCGCACAGCTCCTTCTCCCCACACATGTGTCTATGCCTCGAGCGAGATATACTGCAGATGTGCCGACACTCGACGATGAGAGCACCTCCGATTCCGACACGGACAGCTTGTTCGATGACGAAGCAGACTCTAGAACCGATACCGACCTGGATAGCCTCCTAGCTGAGGAGGATAATGACGATGATAACGATCTTTATGATGATGAAGTACGACATCTTTTAGAGCATTACCGCGCTAACGCTGCAAACTTTGACGTGCAGCGTCTTTGACAAAGGCGATATAGCCTCAAGACGCAGGCTTAGCTTGACCGGGTGAAGGAGCACTATGAATAGTATAAGCAATATCTATCTCACTTGCATAAAAAAATTTAACTGATCTGTGTTTCGCATTCAGATACTGCACTTTCCAGACCTGGGATCTAGCGAAATGCTATGAGGAAATCTCGCCCCAATTTATCCACGGCTTCCTCAGCTAAGCGTGCAATCAACGACGAGGGAAAGGTAGCCGAAGGCAGCCAGGAATCAAATACGCAAGCTCGCTGGAAACATTCTGGAAGTGCTACCTGATAATGTACAAGATTGAAAGTGAGAGGAAGCTTGACCTTATGATCCAGGTGAATGGTCAAGATGTGAGCCTTCCCACACCTTTTAATAGTTGTGGTTTACGTTAACGAGATCCTTAAGTTGTCAAGATCGTAGCAGTAGAAAAGGACCTCGATTTCACAAAGCGGCCGAGTGCGATCATGTATGCTGAGGATCTAGTTGAATTCGCGCGAGTTCTTTTAGCTACGACCGAGATGATTTATAACATCGGATGGCTTCGAATCCAACTTGTCCTATTCTGTCAGCTTGCAGGTATTACAGGGAATTGGCTGGAGGCTTTGGTTGAGCTCCGGTATCGACACCTGAAGTTGACCTTGATTCGAAATCCCGATAGAGGTGGTCGTCCTCGTATTTTTATTGAATTGACGCCCGAATTCACGAAAGGATTTCTCGGCTCCAAAGATGTGTATGTTCCCTTCTTTTGCCTCTAGCTACACTGATATATTTTGTTGACCTTGCTAGAAACGAATTCAAAATTCTCAAGATTATCTACAATCCAACCCTTGTGCTTAGCCCGCACGTCTTCTTGCTCGGTATGCTCTTCAAGGCTCGTGCATTCAAGTCTCCGAGTATTGATTGTCCGGAAAGGTTATACAGCCTCAAAGTCCTCAAGGGACTTAATGAGCAGCTACTGCCGCTACAAGACAACATGAACAACGAGTTCATCTTTTATAAAGCGATTCGTGAAGCACAAGGCGTTCGTATTGCTCGCAAGCTACAAGTCTCATCCGGGTCAATACGATACCAGATGAAGGTAAGGGGTAAGATCACCGGCTTTAGTTAGGTGTTAAAGCCTTACAACTTCCGAGATGATGCAGCCAAAAGGCTAAATAAGAGTCGTAAGTGCCCAATCCTCCATTACCCCAGCATCATATTGACTTAAAATCTTCCAAACAACGGATGTTAGCGATTCACTTTAGAATAAAATTCTGCAGCATGCAAGTATCGGCACTTTCTTAAAACATTATCTTAATAATATCAACGTTGATCTTCAAGGCGTGTACCGAAGGCTGGACACTCAAAAGGACCTCATGCGGTTTGCATGCTTTATGAGCCGCTCGATCGATCCCCGCCGCCCGCGGAAGTTGACATCGGAACAAACGGTATCAATTAACAACTTGCCATATATCATAAAGTTGCATAACCAAGTGAAGGACTTGTTTAACGCTCTTGTTGAAAGCCGGAAAGATGATAGATTTCAAAAGGCTATCAAGCGATTGCATAATAAGAAGCAACGGAAGCGGAAAGAACTTCTCAAAGATGTTAAGGAACGGTACAAGTCAAAGCAACCGATGAAGAATAGCAAACGGCAGCTGTTAGGCATGGTGGTCGATGAGGACACACAAGACGCCTTAGTCTAGGCAAACATATTGCTAGAGCAGCTTGACTTGATAGACGCGATCCTCACCTTACCTGGGAAGTTACCCGAATAGAAATTGCAACGAAGAATCACAGCTATCAACGCAGTTACGTTGTACTGCGGCGTAAAAAAGAGGGCACCGTCTCGCCATGTTCAGCGTGGTCCTCCTGGCACAGTTGTTAGCCCCCTCATGCAAGCTGCCGAGCCAAATGTTGCATTCCGCTACGCAATATCTTCGATCAAGATTAACAAGAGGCCCAAAGTATGTTTTATATATCTTGGAAATCCGCACCTAACAATGCGCGAAAGGGTCGCCACATATTCAACCCCGGGTTTCCTGAGTCGACACTTTTTGAGGAAGCATATAAGCAAATTAGATGATAGGCAATTTATTAATTGCATGGACTATGGTATGCGGCTCGAGACCAGAAAAGAATTGCTAATTCACGCAAAGAGGTTTCACGGAACAGTCTCTCGAGTTCCGGCTAAGCGACTGATTGTTTAGATTGCCATTTGTTTTTGGCTACCATGACTTTGAGAATAAGGATGTGCAGGGCCGTTTCGATACATTCTTTTTCTGTTCTGATTCCATTGGGTGCAAAGGTGATCGCATTATCTTAACGTCTCGTGCTCTACTGGGGGTCAAGGTTTAGCTCATGATCGTGGTCTAAGTATGGCATCAGTACGCTGTCAACCGCCGCATTGTGACTGGCGAAGGCTCTCTGCGATTATCACGAGGGCGCCTCACGCTACTACCTTTGCGTTTCATAGCCTCCACGAACGCCTCCACGAATGCTTTCGGGGAAGTTTCTCCTGAGGGTGAACCCCTGGCTCCTCTCTATCCCCTTGTCAGGGGGCTGTTGTGTATTGGAAAGGATTTCGGGTTTAGAGCGCTACAAGGCTACAGGAAGGCGGTTGGTCCAGATAGTAATATCTTACCGCCGATTACCAAACACCATCGTCAGCTTAAGCTTCCTTCTCGCAGGCCTAGTTGATCTAACGTAGGCTAGAACCATGTTTTCAAAGGCGTTACGTGGGTATGAGCCAGTCCTCAGACCTGATCATGCAAAGTCGGAGATTTGGGAGACAAATTGGCTGCTTCAAGACACTCATATGAAGAATTCGGCCTCGACAGACATCTGCATTCACAATAGAAGACGAATGAAAGACATGTGAGCGATATACCTGGCGAGCGTATACATCTGACATTTCTTGTCGTAATGCGAACGCCATCATCAAGATTCGATGTTCTCTGTGCCGCGAGAATGTGGCGTTCCAGTTGACCGTGAACGCAGGGATCATGCTCGTCAAAGCCGTTGCCAGAACACTAACCGCGCGACTCTGCAATTCTGTTTCATTATTCCAGCCGTGTGTTGTCTTCGCCGCTAGGCTCCTAACCGCCCAAAAATTCCCCCCGACACCAGCACTGAAGCTGTCGTCGTTTTTTACTTTTGATGAAATTGGAGTGTATTAATAGGTAGAAACATACTGCCTGTTGATGTATTCCATTGAGCAGCTGGCCACAACCGCCCAAAATCTTTGTCAGAACTTCCATCGGCGAAGTATTTAAGCCCGGTGGAACTTCTTTCTTTCTTGTCTGTTCTTTCGCTTATATGTTTTTTCTTATTATATCTTTTTTACTTAACATACTTTCTCGCTCTTAAGCAAAATGGCCGGACTTGTTGAAATAGTTGGTCTCGGATTTGGTTGTCTAACATTCTTGCAATTCGTTATCATATCATGCACTTCTTTCTAGAACATCGTTTTAGACTTCCAAGGCAACCAAAAAGTCATGCGTGAGCTTCGGAAAGAACTTGAAGCACTCGCTATGGTCTTGCAAAATCTCCTTCGACTACTCGACAACAGTGGAGCAGGATTCCCGGAACTTGACAGCCCTCTGAAAGGCTGCGCTAGAACATGTCAGGAACTTCAAGCACTGATCATCGGGTGCTCGTCGACTTCTGGTGGGACATTGGCAATTGCTTGGGACTGGTCGAAGCTACAATTCAAAGGAGCTGAGATTGCCGCAATGAAGGACAATCTAGCAATATATAAAGCGACCATTAATCTTGCCCTTGGTGGAGCCAACTTGTAAGTTGAATGCCCAATTTCTCGATAATGAAACTAAAAGTACAACACATAGACGTGTAGTCAACACGACTGCCAAAGTCGTCCAAGAACTTAAGGCGCTCGCTATCGAAACGAAACAGGAGCTTCAAGAACAGCTTCTAGGATTTGAAACCAAACTGCAGACATTTGGTACGCCAAGCGGTAGCACATCTAACGAAGATGCTGCTGAGCGGGAATATATCCAAGAAAAGATGGAGAGTACGCAAAAATGCCTCGCAGTCTTGGCCCAGATCTCTGCGCACATTGAGCAACACTGGCGCAATAGCTCCAAGGATCTCTTCGCAGCCGATAAAAGCCGTTACACACAGGCCGTAACGCTAGGAGATCTCCTCTCAGGCCCCCGTGCAATCTCCAACGGTGTCCGGTTATGTAGAGGAACGCTTAGTGAGGTGGCATGCGAGCTCGAAGACCATCTGCAGCAGATGGACAACAGGATGCAAAGTCTCTCTGTGCGAAGAGACATGACCGAAGGTGGCGATGATCCAGGACGACAACGAACTCAGGAAGACTGGGACAACATCAACAAATGCATTAATATCTGTGACGAAGCTGTTGAGCAAGCCAGTCTGCCCCAAACTAACGTTTTTGAGGATATTTCGACGGGCCCGAATTCATTTCAGGCGATTGTTACAACGCTTGAAGATCTTATCTCAGCCAGGAGAGTTACGGCAGAGACAGGGGCGACGCAAATCCTTGGGAAGGCATCCGATGCGTCAATACAACAAATCTCACGGGATCGAGCATGTGTAGCTGGCTCGAATCAAGCTAGAGAGGAAAGAAATCGAGGAGGAAAGAACTCAGAAGGGACACCCAGGGAGAGGAGCGTAGGAAAGGTGAAATCTAGAATGGAAATGGTAGCCGAGGAGAACGCAGTGAATGGTGAAGACAGCGGGGAAGGGCGGGATAGAGTTCGAGTTCCAGCACGGGCTGAACCGTGAACTCTGAATCCAGGGCTGGCGTCAACTGGTACTGCAGTGAACTTTGATCACATTCCTTACTTTCTTGTTACTTTTTTGCGCGTTTGACTGGGAGCAGCAGGGCTTTCTTCTACCTTGTATCTCTCTTGTACCTTCCATCCTTGCGTCTCTATTGATTCCTATATCTTATGTCTGCTCGTCAGGCGCCTGCCTCATTAATATGACTGTTTACGATCTCTGTGCTTCGCAGGAAGCCCTTCGCCGCCCCTTGTATCATGGAAACGACGTTTTGAATAACTGACTACGCCATATTCGTTACAGAGGTGAAGCTGATGCCATGCTGGATCTGAGATGGTAAGGTGTTGCCTTTTCACTATTATCGAAATGATTGATAGGGACGGGTTGTCAGCAGTAGTTCATTCAGGGGTCGTTTTCCAGCAGTCTTTTTTATTTTCGCGTAATACGATCGGAGACGGGACAGAATTCGATTGAGATCAAAGCTACAACCTCTCGAAAGGCTTCGTTCCTGTCTTCTGATTTTAAGAAGATTTTCACTTGCCCCACATATGTTCCATGGTTGCCTCGTCTTCTTCTTTTCAGGCCGCTCACTAGGAATAGGGATATTTAGATTAGTAAGTTTTATAATATCTTTTACTATATCGCGTAGTTCTTAATAAAAAAATAGATATTAGATATTAGTTTACTAAAGTAAGAGAGTGCGGATTATATAGCGTAAGTATATTCTATCTCCTAAATAGTATATATTATATTATTAAAAAGTATTTATCTAAAACTACTTTTAGATTTTTTTTCTTCTTCGACTCCTACGGCTAACCCCTCCTCGACCTCTCCCTCTATATCTCCTCCTAAAACTACACGACAACTACCCGGCCCCTTTATAATATAATCCAGCCCTTCCCCCTCTCTTACCTAACGCCCCCCTTTTTTTGTGCTATTACTAAACTCTGTACTTTATTGTTGGTCCACAGGACCCATACCAAGTGTTTGATGTATCCACGCCAAAAGTCGGCTGGTAGCTAAAGGGGTTTCAAGGGAATTACAGTTACAAGTATAAATTCTTTGCCTTCTTGCACTTCTTTAGTGAAAAAACCTAAAGATATTAAATTATTATTGCATTTATTTTTGCTACTTTTATTATCTTTGTGATATCATATACCGATGCAAATTCATATTAATTAGTAATTAACTTGTATTACAAATAGTTAAATAATTTATTAAAAAAGTAAACGACCAGACGGCAAGCCCGCATGCGGAAACCGCGACCGCCCCATCAGGCAAGGCGCGTGCACGGGCCACGCGCCGCTTTGGCGGGGTATAAGAATCTCGCGTCCTCCATCTCTTGCTCTTCCTCCCCTTCATCCTTTTCCCACATCCCAGAGTTCTCCACCTCTGCGACGCTCGGTGCTCGCGCCTCGAATCCTACCTCTTCCAACCAGGCTCCCCTGATCGGCCACGCCGCAGCTGAGAAGACCACGCCGGCGAGGTGCGGGCTGTCTACAACAAGAATCCGCGATCGGCCCCTACAACTTCGATGCTGCTGAGCAGCTGTGATGCGGATCCCCTCTCAGGTTCACTCGCATTGGTCGAGTTACGAGCTCAGCAGCGTCCAGGCCTTCTCGCAACCTGCCTCGCCGTCGCACCATCACCGTCCCCTCCCAGCAGCGCCTTCCGGAGACTGAGATGCCACGGACTGGGCCTGCACACTTGGATACAACCGCCAGTCGCGGAAATGCCTCACGACGACGCGGCCAGGCTTCTGCCTAGCTGCGCCCTAGGTGCCGCAGGCGGATGACGCGTTGGGAGCTTCCTGGTGAGTTTCCCCCTTGCCGCAGCACATGTCATATTCGTCTTGGTTGCGCAGCCCGGGGCTGATTCGATACGACAGGATCATACGACGCTTTGCAAGGAGCAATACTTGGATCTACTGAAGATCTGCTGATTGGATCGCGACAGCTGCCCACATGAGATCTAAGACACCAACGACAAGAATACCTGGGATGTGCAAGTCTGCCTGAAGCTTTCGGATGGGCGGATGCGATGGTATCCGAGGTCATACGATAACTCCCTCCCTTCCTTCGATCGTCCCTGCCTCCTTGTTCAGCTTTTCACGGCCTCGCCGACGATCGAGAAAAGATACTGAGATCGGCCGATCGTGGTGGAAAGCGAAGTGGAGTTGGTTGCTGTGGATAGGCATCTTCCGGAATGAGAGCGCAGGATCGACAGTATCAGGACCTTGCAGCTGCGGTGCATCTCCCTGCACGAGAAGGACAGCATTAACGCCGAGGCGTTTTGACGGTGAGGACGCCAGGGAGCAAGGCATGGCAGGAGTTACACGGTGGGGCGCAGAGCGGTTTTGGGAGGGCTACATGAACCCTCTGATTTTTCCCCTCTGCCATCATTTTCCAGTCCAGTTTGTGCAGCCAGCAGCAAGCAGAGAATTTCTTATACTTCCAATCATTTCCAGGCACTCGAAATGGCCACTTTTGCCTTCAAACCACAGTATACCTACAAGCCAACTCCTCCGCGCCTAAAGGGCACAGCAACCCGCTCCAAACCTGCTCCGGAACAACACAGCATCTTCAAGAAGCTCCAGCACATCAAGTCGAGCGGTTCATTACTCAGCACGCCACGACCAGCAGCAGCAGCGGCAGCAGCTGATGATTATGGGGGCTACAGGCCCGGAATTCGAGGTTTGTGATGGAGATGTGTTTGGCTTGTAGCGACAGCGACTGACCTGTGGGAATCTGACCAGGCACCGGCACTGTTTACGGATGCAGCGACAAAGCAAATAACGACGAAAATGACGACGGCCGTGACCTGCCCACAATCGAAGAACTGCTGCTCGCTAAGCTACAAGAGCAGGGCTTCGCAACGAAGGATCGAGACCCAGACAAGACAGGTGGAGTGGACGGGGTAGCTTCAGAAGGACGGGGGGGCTCTGTCGACCAGAGCAGGTCAGCACAAAGCGATAACTCAGGCGGAAGTCCTGGTAAGCGCACACATTACACTTGCTGTTGTGGAAATAAGCGGCCAGTTTTTGCTGACGCGGTCTAGATGATCCGGTTATCCTGCTGAGAGATGACGATTTAAGTGCCGGTAAAGCCGAAGTCGACAACGTTAGTCTTCGTGCCGAAAGTACAGAGCCAGACGCAGGTAATTTCGATAGTCCAGAGAATGCCGTCGACTCGACAGCTCCGGCCACTCTCAATCCCGATATATGGCACGATATTGATGACCTCCACCAGCCGGCTCCGCGCTTGCGGCTTGCCGAACTAGGAGCTTCGATGTCAGATTCCATACGCCCTCATGCCCCCCCTTCGCGCCTCTCGAGCGAGCCAGTGCACAACAGCATCGGTGATGTGGACCTCTATCCGAGCCGCGCCAGATCTGAAGCAACGACCTCTGCTCGCCATCGAAGCCCGCCCCTGTGCTCTAGAGCGTCACCAGAGAACCAGCTCAGTCAAGAAGGTCATCTTCATACTGGTCGAGGCGTAGCAGACGAACACGGGCTAGTTGGCCCTGCCCTCGACAGTCTCCCTATTGATGAGGGGGAGAGGGAGCAGCACGAGGTGGAGCAGAGGGAGGACGAAGACAATGATGAGGATGAGGATGAGGACGAGGGACCGCAGCAAGAGGTGAATGTGGCAGTGGTGATGACGACCGAAAGGGTTCGTAGAAGCCTAAGATCGGCCGATCGAGGGCACTCACCCCCTAACCACGATCCATCTCCAGAGCTAAGTCACAACGAGGCGGGAAGCGACAGTCACCGTGAGGATGAGCTCAACAGCAACGAATGGGACGATGATGAGAAGAAACCATGCCCTGCCAAACGGAAGCGGGGGTCCTCATCTTACGATGGTCCAATGCCCAAGAAGCGCAAACACCATCTTCAGCAGAGGTATACCCGCCAACGTCGACCTCTCTCCGAGTCCCGTCGCCCGTATACCAAGTCGCAGTCCCCTCTCGACTTGAGGTCAAGAGTCGCTACGAGCTCGAGGGCCAAGGGCCGATTGCCTTCATCAGCGCCTTCTGTGCCCCAAAGCATAGATACAATGATGTCGCTCGACGACTCTAGCCTTAGCCGATCGTCTAAAGCTACCCCACCGACACTAACCGAGATCACGTTCCGTCCGCACTCCGCACACTGCTACTCCTTCACGGCGCTCGTCCATAACGGTTATGACGGGCGAGGAGTCTCTCTCGCCCAGGTTGTCAGACTTATCGCAAGCACCGGCCACGTAGGGAAGATTGACGACTTCACCATCAAGCCGATAGAGCAACATTCGTACCTCTTAAGTGGCTTCAGCTGGTATGCCTCCTCCCGGCTCTCGTCCAGTGGCACGGTTCTCTCGACTACCGTAGAGGCCGGCCGTGACTACGTCGATACAACGCGTACCGGACCCCAATATGACAACAGAGCCGTTGATTCTAGAACTGTTGCATCGCGAAGGTGCGGACCGTCAAGCAGCAATGACGATGGTGGTTCGAGCGACAGCGATCCTGATGTCAGCAGCGACGATGACGGGTGTTCGAGCGAGGCCGAGAAGCAGAGCGGTTTGAGCGCGAGGATGAATATCCCATGGGACCCTGTAGACGAGCAGCGCTTGGTGGCATGGAAGAAGGAGGGCAAGCCTTGGGACTGGATCTTCAAAAAGTTTCCAGGCAGGACTCATCCCGCAATACGCACGCGCTGGAGCATGGTTCGTCCCAGAAGCGAGTAGGATTTCACCTACGGGTGGACAGAGAGCAGCTCAAGCTCTGCCACGGAAGAATCTGATGTTGTCAGTAAGGCTGACTTGCGCGGAAGACCATGAGGGTGAGTCGGTTTTGAGTGGTTTTGTCGCTATTCATTCGAACAAGTTAGCGTAATATCAATGTATATATGATGATATATATACCTGCAGAAACTCATTTGCTGCCGTACGTGTCTTCACCTTTGCGCAACAAAGGTGACTAGCTTCCCCTCCGCTTGCTTAGCATCACCTAAGACCTCCTCTTTGGCGGCATCTGTATCAAAAGGGACTTTCAGGGTACTAGGAACTTAATTATCACCCGAAACGGAAAGATAAAATTATATATTGTAAGAATGGGGAACATCGCAGCTCTCATTTCTGATCCGACTTGGGTACCAGATATTGAGGGTGAAAAGAGTAAGTCGCTGCGGATATTGGAGACGGTAACTTACAGGTCTCAAGCGTCGCGGCAAAGCACGTTTCTGGCTGCGCCGATGGCGACAATGGTGGTATAAGAACCATTGGCAAATCCAATTCAGGCATTGGCTGTCTGATTGAGCCATCGCCAGGAATGGCAGTGTCATGGAGGAAGAGTTTTCTAGTAGCAAGGCAATAGCCAGGTATTTTGCTCGTTCAGTTGCTCCAGTCATCTTATCGGTGCTGTGATTGGGTTTTTTATTGTGCTCATTTTGGACCCGTCGACTCGGCCCTTCGCACACACCTCCGGGAGGAGGCGTCGATGGCCTGCAATGGCCAAAGGTTCCATGCTCAATATGCAGATTTGGGAGGAAAACTACCGTGTATCGATCGTTTGAGCAGTTTTCTGTAGCGAGATAAAATCAAGTCACTCGAAAAATACCCCATCCAACCACCAGCAAGTCAGAATCACCAGAGGACCATGGTAGTAATAACAAACAGGAAATACAATACACAATCTAGCAATTGGCCTCGCCAATCCAGCTGCTCTTTCAGCAGCACCATACATCCACTCTCACATTCGCCAGACCCCATTTGATAACGCATCGGGATCTGTGGTTCATCTTCATCCTTGCCGCCTCGCAAAGACGATGTTGATTTCTATGCTCAAGACCTGCCAGCAATTCCAAATAGGTGCCATCATGAAGGTCTGCCTCCCAAACCATTTCACAACACGCCTCGGGCCGCCATATATCCAGCTCGTGAACAAGGAGCTGACGTCGGTCCATATTAGCTTTGCACAGCATTCTATATGTTGACTAACCTTTAAGAGTTGCTCCCATCCACCTAGGATGTCATCCAAAATCCATGATAGGCGCACGGCATGGTTGTATTTCCGACGAAAAGCCCTTTTCTCCTTTTTTGTCCAATTTTCGGACTTCTGGCGGTCGAAGAAGGGTTCTTCAACTACAATCGTACAAGAGAGTAGAGTGATTTCCACAAAATCCAGACGTGACAGAATTTTTGATGCAATAATTTTGGTGTCGCCTATACCAGACAACATCTTCTCAAGTTGCTGAGTAGCTTCGTCGAGTATCCTGTAGTTGGCTTGGAGCTCACACCTTTGCCGGTGTGGTACCAAGCTCTTCTCAATGATAGAGGTTTCTTCACCGAGACTCCATTGTGTGCGGAGCTGTTGTGTTCCTGCGTTACTGTCACCATGTTTCCTGTCGGCAAGTCGATCCTGGAGAACTAACCTGGACTCTTCGTAGAATCCGAGCTATCCGCTCCCTAGGTACAGTAAGAACCTATATTTCCCCAGAGTCATAAGGCTTACAGCGAAGTTCTGATTTACTTTGACTTCGATCTTGTGCTCGGGTAACAAATCTGTACTTTTGAGTCTGAAGTTCTCATATCATAGCATCTTGTCAGATAAGGGAGAAGGAAGCTTACCAGTGAAAGGTTCTGCTTTGACGATACGTTCTGCGAGACTGCCATCAGCACGTCGGTATTGGAGATGATAAACGGTCTCGGGCCAAGGGCTGGCATCAAGGCTGGGTGTCCACGACTCGAATTCGAAGAGACAATGCTCGAGATGTCCTTTGAGCTTCTGGGACATGGGCCCCTCTTCCAGCCCCTCTGTACATTCCGGTTTGCGTTTCTTGGATGAAGAATCGGTTCCCAACTTGGGCAGGGTGGAAGCTCGAACAACGCTCCAGCCGGGCCAGCCTTCCACATAAGTTGAATTGGACACTTCCTTCCATAACCAGGGACGTCAGCAAGCCAATACTCATAGAGCTCTAGTGGAGGACACATACGTTCACCCTCTCGACATTATTCTCAATCTTGCTGTAAGTCACAGTCGTCTCTTGGGTGATTGTAGTCTTGGGTGGATTGGAAGTCCCGGGAGTGGTCCAGATGCGGCCAGTCATCGTGCATGTAGACAAGGGATATAGTGGAGTGAGGCGGACAAGCCTGGATGCTTTGCCCTCCCCACAGGACCTGCTTGAGAAATGGACCAGTATGATCGGTGAGGATGAAGTGAGGCGAACCAGCACAGCAGCGGTGAGAAGATGGGAGAGGAGGAGGGCTATGCAGGTTGCCTCGTTCTGCAGCTTCTTATACAATGAACTGGTTCCCATAAGACAGGAGGCGCGTACATCTTTCGTCATGAGTAAATGTAAAATCAACCACTTTCGAGGACTTTGAGGGAAATACCGGCCAGGTCAGTGAGACTAGCCGCTCTCAGGATCCGTGGAACTACATCCGGACTTCTAGGGACGTGTTTCGGGGATCCCACGATCAATGGACTTGACAAAGTTCAGGAACTGACAGACGAGGACCGACTGGCAGTGGTGTACGATCCATGCTACATGGATCAGAAGTTCACATCCCGCGCTGCCAATGGGCACTATTGAATGTAGGGTCATGTGAGCTACCAAGCTTGAATGTGAACCGGGGTCAAAGTGCCAGATGGCACTTTGACCCTTGATTTCGCTCCAGCATCCTCTTTCCTTTCCATTACCTTTCACACTTCACGACCATCGTGCAACCAACATTGCCACAAATGGGCCAATCTATGAGTAGTAAAGAGGTCTGCTTAAATCTCAATGCTTCCTGATCCCTCGCTGATAATTAACTTTAGACATACACGGTTCCCAAGGCTGTGGCCCTGAAGGTTAATGAACTTGGGGTGCTTCTCTGCACTGTAGGTGATGAGGTTTGTTACCTCACCTCAAACAGTATGCCGCTCTAACCTTCTTGCGCAAATCAGGAGACGGGAACCCTTCTCAAAGATGTCTCTAGCAGCCCGGATCTACTCTCCCTACGCACAGCTTTCCTCAAAGTCGGACGTTCAAATGAGTCACCAAATCCTATCGAGACGCCTTTGCAGATATGGCTCCGCGAATTCGTCTCAGTTGAGCGTCAGAAGCTATCGGATGACGAGCGATGCCATATCTTACACGCTATCAAAGACTGGATTCCAGGCAGACCCGATCCTTCCCGGCAGAAGGACCTGTCCGACTGGCGTCAAGATCCTTCCATAATTTGTACTGGGAGACCTAGACCTAGCAGCATCGAGCTGATTGGCCTCTACTTCGATGAATATGAGTCTATTGAGAAGGCGAAATGTCTGAATCCAACGCGGAGGAAGGTAATTCTGATGAACACATTCGCGGCTGTTGAGGCAGAAGAACAGCGTCTCCGAGGGCACAAGAAAATCAAGAGACCTCATTCACGGGTTGTGAAGATTCGGACGGAGGCGATCAATGAACTTGCACAACGAGCTTGGGGCCTACGCGGATTGCCAGTCGATGAGTACAAGCGGAGAAGGCGGAAATTGACGCGCATGTCACGATATGGGGAGAAATGGAGCCTGATCCGTCCTCGTAGTATGGTCCTGTGTCTGAGTGGGACGTCTACATTGTGAGTCCTGTCGAGGTTGCTGTTAGGATTGAAGCTAAAATACTGCTCAAGCTTCGAACAAGAGAAATGGTCAGTACTTGAAATTGAAGCTATCAACAGGTACTTGGAGACTGAGCTGTCCTCGATGAAGGTTCTTTCAGACGGGGCTATGACAGCAATCACCAATGAATGGTCTCGATTGCAATCTCAAACAGCCAGAACTCCGATCACAGGTAAGCGCGGCATCTTCAAGTGGCATAGCAGGTAATTGACAACAAATACCAGACGCATGTTATTCCCAGAGAAGGCAAGACGTGTCATTTCCTTGTGACGAGTCCATAGATGGTAGGTTGTCTCGAATCTGAAGACCGCAGGATAATAACCTGGTACAGTGGATGCCTATGTTGGTCCTAGTACTGGCGAGCCCCAATCAAGCGCTTCCGGCGGCAACTCCGATTCAATACGGGCTCTGTTGAATGCTGCAGAGCACATTGCAGGGTTTACTTCGAATCAGGAATTACCACTGGTTGGAAATCCAGCTGTTGAGGTTCATGTTGACCAGACTCCGCCAGAATCATTGACAACGGTAGGGACACGACTCCCGAATGAAGAAGCGTGTAACAGGTGGCATGCTACCGTCAGTGTTCAGCCGGAATATTGGTCTGATCGAGGGGATCCTCTGGTCATGGAACCATACTTTTGGAGCGACGGAGGAGATCCGATGGTCAGTGGCCAACCACATATGTGGATTGAAGGCGGGGACCCTATATTTCGTCGCGAATTCGACATTTTCAGATCAATCACTCAAGACCAGAGTACTCTTCCTGGTTGAAGGTGGATTGTCTAGCTCAATGACATACGCAAAATGTAATATACGATCCTCAATTTGGATCGCTAATCCCTTATCCCTTGTCCATCCCTATACAGAGCATGACACAGACAACCTTGGTCTGGTCCGGAATTAAAATGGAGCACCTTCCGCTGATCATTAGCTCGGAGTGTGTCTTGAACGTAAGTGTTGTCCTTCGCCCGTCCTTTGGTTCCTCAGCTCCATGTGATACAGCAGTTCCCTTTGGCTCTTGAACAATCGCCATAGGGGACCCAGATATGGCCACAGGTATTAGCACAATGCAGTCATCATTGCCCACCAATCTATCAAATATCGACTGTCCCTTCTGGAACAAGAGTAACTGCACTTTGCGTGCCAAATAGAATGTCTTCCCGGGTCGAGTAATAATCGCCTGCACTGCGTCGGTAATCTGCAATGCACCAGCTAGTTAGCACAGGATCTTGGTTCAGGTGCTGGCCACTACCTTCTCAAACTGGACAAACTCATCCATGTATGCCTCCCTGACCGCAGCCAGTACCTTGGACTCGTCGTACAAACACTCCACCTTTGACCAACCCGTTCCTACCGGGAGAGATTCCAAAGTAAAATAGGGCAGTAGACTTTCGGTCAGACCCTGGACCCTATCCCCAGCCAACGTGGTCTGCACAAGGTCCAGATAACCGGTATCGTCGTTTGAACTCATCGCAGCATTGGTAGGGAGATGCGCGGGGGTATTGAGCGGTTATGCCTGGGGACGGCGTATAGCGATCTTTTTGAATTTCGCTAACAAGTTTATCGTAACAGAACAATGTCCACAACAGAGCATCTGCTTGATGATACGAGATTAGAATCTGTCTTGGTGGTTGTGGCTGAAGTCGCAAATGCTGCAGTTGGCCCCCAAAAGGCTCGATGTGGTGCGTCACATAGGCTCAGAAAAAGGCATCACGGCAAAAATTCGGAGTATGGTTCACGTGCGAAGTGAACGTGACATGATTTAACATACATTATCACAGATGCAGGAAAGGTTTGGAATCAAGTCTGCTTGATCTTCATTATATCCTACATATCCATAAAAGTCTGAACAGGAACGATCAGAACCAACAAACCCTCTTTCGTCCGGTGCATGTGCCTTTTCACCCTCTTTCGAGGAAACCATCGTATAGACGCGAGAACGCAGTCCGGTGACTAGCGTCACTTAGAAGACTGCATAAGTAGGTCAATCTACGTCTCCTCAAATGGTAGCTTCGGCAATAATGCTACTCAATAAGTAACTTGTGACCATTGATGCCGTACAGCTCATTGATCGCCGTTGCATTTTGCAGTAGATGCGGTAAGCGGGTCCGCCCCGGGAAAACGGGTGGGGGTTGAAAAGGGAACCCGTGCACACAGTGGGGTTGATGACATGCACGAATGGCCAGTGGGCTGAGAAATCCTATTTTCGGAAGTGCCTACACCAACGAAGCTCAGGTTGCAATTTGATCATGATTGCATGGCAGCCACCTACTTGAGAGACCAACCCAAAGTGCTTGATATATATCTTTCAGAGTGAATCCTGCTGGGTACTTGATTTCGTCGGACATGTTGTAATGATCAAACAGAGGATGATGGTGCGGCCCCTGGACATATCCCAGCAGTAAGGTCACGTGTTGTCCATCTCCGGAACAGTAAGCGTACCTGCCTCGGAAGGTTAGGGCAGCGGACGGAGAAACATGTTGAAAGCCAACAGCCTAGTATTCGTCAGATGGAGCAAAATGAATGAGATGTATGACATGCTTTACATGCTAGATAGAAAGGTGATGCTGCATTATCATTTACTTTCTTGCCTCTTATCATGGTGCCCAGGCTTGGACATCCAGACAGAAGGCTGTGAGGCTCGGCGCGATGTTCAGACCCGCAACCCCGCCAGGCAGCATTGGAGCGTGAAAATGCGTCAGGATATTTCTGGTCGCCGGTAGGGTCAAGACCGATCCTTCTGAGTGACAACGATGACTCAGTTCTGCCTGACCAGCGCCACCCAGCTCCATCAATAGACTTCGTCACGCTTGTGCTTAGGGGCAAGCCTTGTATACATCGTCCACTAACAGCATTCCGCGATCCGATTTATTTCATGTTCTTTTATCCTTTGCGCTGGCCAACTTCATCCCTCATTCCATGCGCATCAATCACTCCTACAGCTACTCCACTTTGTTCCTGGCAACTACATAAAATTCATAGTGGGAAGGAACATGTTTGCTAACGAGCGACCTGTAAGAGATAACTAAACGAGTGATTGACAAATGGCTTGGCCAGTAAATACAGATGCAGGTGGAGGGCGATATACGACCCGACAATCAACAGTACTGATCGAGGCTCTACATTGAACCCCAGTAATCGATCCTCCGACAATTGCACACCCCCCTTACATTCACTCCTCCCCAGTGTTGTAGTAGTTCTCGTGTTCCTTGCTGCAGAAATCATCCACTCTACTGCTGACCGGCCAGTCCGCCGGGGCCAAGCCGTTGGCTGGGCATTCTTCGCCGGTTTTACCACAGAGGTTCGGTTTAGATAGTGATCGGTTGCACACCCGGCAAAGATGGACTGTCAGGGTACACATAGTAGACTGTTGAGAGAGGTTATGTTAGCTGGTTTGGGGTACAATTTGGGTGTGGATGTTTATGACTAACCGGTGAGATTATATCTGCCGTTGAAAGGAGTCGAAGTTGTACGAGGTATACGATTTGGAGGCGGGTTTCCTTGTACAAGGGTTGGAGGATACGTTAAGAAGAACGATTCTAGGGTAGCTGCTTCGTACTGGTCTCTTGGAAAGTATGGTCCGCTCGCCGGGAGAACGCATGTATTTATACATTTTTCACCAAGCGGGCCACTACACTTGTTGGCTGTTAGTAGTTATTTTGGAAACTGTAGCAAATGATGGTGTGTTAGAAAATAGATATGCAGGAAGTGCACAGCGAATGCAAAGCCCGAGTTAACCGCTACTTTGACGAAGACCATATGGCGGCACCAACAGACATCCGAGAGTCGCCATGTTCATGTTGCTGATGGTTGCGAAAAAGTAGACCAGGAGGATGGCGGGTGGCTGCTTCTCCATGGATTGGTTAGGAAAGTAAAAATCTAGGACAGGGGAGAGGGTTACAGAGTATTGGCACGGCCAGCCCTTTTGGTCGGTCAGCTCTGTAGGCGCCAACCGTAGCGCGTAACTGGTCACCAACTTGGTCAATATACTGGACCTTATGTCGGATTGCTCCTGTCGGCTGACAACCTTCTAAAAGCCCCGAGGAGTTTAGGATGTTGGCCGAGCGCTTCCCAGTCCTGTCCCTGAAAGGTAGGCTAGAACAATCCGGCAGCTCATTTTACCCGATGGAAACACTATCATTGCATGCCCAAGATCCTCTCGTATTGCATCAAAGGTATATACAAAGCACAGAAAGCCACTAATCTTCGACGATCAACAATAGACAGCCGCCCCAGGATAACACCAGCGCCTCCATTTCTCAAGGCATCATCTCACTAAATATGAAAGGGAAGATAACCACACAAGCTTTCCAGAAAACAAGCACACTCTGCTGAACCGCGTAAGGGAACTTCCAAACCCCTAAAAGACTCCCCATTGTATCCTGCATGACGATCCAAATGGAAAGTAAAGCCACAGAAAAAAAATGGTAGAATAATACCATAGGTTGTCTAATAATCCCGGCAAGTAAACCCGAAGGACCATCGATGCAACTGCCCCCTCGTTCGAAGTAAGCAAAGCAACCTTTTCGAAGGGCTTTCAAATGGCGGTCGTTGGCTGCAAACAGGCTGTAGAGTCCCATTGACAAGATGTTGATGATTGTAGAGAGACCTTTTCGCTTCCAGTGAAATTGCTTCATGGCTCTTTGTATCGCGGCTGTATCTCCTAGGTTGGGTATTTTTTCTGGGGCGAGGAGTTCGGAAAGGAGGACTACATCGCTAAATGCTACTGTCATTCCGCCTCCCGTTAGGGGATGACGCATATTCATCGCATCGCCGAGGAGGACAAGACCTTTTTCTCCTTGGGTAGAGGGAGGGAGGAAGCTATTTGGCATGCTTGGTGGGATCTTTCCATCTTCGAGAGCTTTTTCAAAACAGGGCTGTACTTGGGATGGTAGCGATGGCAAGACAACCTTTCTGAAGTATGATCTTACACCTCCTGCTGCCGTTGATGCCGAGGGGATGTTGTTTGGGACGTCCATCAGACATCTGGTTTCGTGGGTACCGATTTGGTACAGAAGGACTGGTGAGGCGTCTCCAAGTACCACGATTCCGTGATTTGGTGCGGGCATAGGACAATCCAGAAGTTCTAGAGCATAGAACTTACTCTTCACCAGCGGTTGTTTGTGGATATATTGTTTCCGGAATTTCGATGCATAACCATCCGCGATAATCGTAAGTTGCCCAAAGTAACTGTCCATTTCCTTCCTCCCTGTATCTTTATTAGGCGTTCTTGACCTGACTCCCAACACTTGCGGATTGTGCGAACTCGTAATCGTATCGGTAACTTCGGTCTCGACAATTGTGATGTTTGGTTGGCCGGAGCAAGATTTCCGGAGTTGGGAGATAAATCGGCCGTGGTGAAAACTTCTACCTTCAGGTCTCTTGCTCTCTTCATTCGCCGGGTATGGGATATTGACTCTCTTGCCATAATGAATGACCTCATAACCCACCACTTTCACGGCATCGATACCTTCTAAACAACCTCCAAGACCCAGTTTCTGCAATGCCGAACATCCTCCCGGTTGTAAGAGCTCCCCAACGATGCGATCAGGTTCTCTCAGGGATCTCTCGAGTAATAGCACGCTCCTTCCTTGTTTCGCAAGGGCAAAAGCCATTGCGCATCCGAACACACCGGCTCCCACCACTACCACATCAGCCTCGTGGTGTAGACGTCTCCTCCGCTCGTTTGCAATCTGCTGCTGACTTCGAGACATGTTTGCGAGATTCGAAAATGCGAGTAAGAGGGTCTGGGGATGCAAGGTGGTTGGTTGTGTTCGGTAAATTATCAGAGCGTTACAATCGCAGGATTCGGGAGAACCATGAACAAAAAGGTTGAAGATGAGGTGAATCAGGGAAGAAGGGTTGGACGTGTTGATGATTTCAAGGGGGAGAAAATTTGGGGAGGCGATGCCCGTCGTCAGCCCATTCACGTATGATTCCTTCCCGGCATCGAAAGCTTAATTTCCCAACAGAAAGATGAACATTCATTTTTTTTGGGCATGACCACATTGCCTAGGTATATTTTGAATGCGAAAATTGTGAAACAGTCCGATTCTTGCAATTAATCCAACTGATACTTAATAGACAAATATTTGTCTATGTTGTCGTTGCTGTAGTCGTCGTTTGGCTGCAAAGAGCGGATAGTTCCCTGCATGACAGATCACATGATCATCTTTGAGCCAGAAGCGGGAGCTAGGAGCACTAGCGTGCATGTAGATACGCTCCCGCTTCAGCCTCGTCTCTTTTCTTCCTCCAAACAGCTAACATACAATGTCAACCTCCACCAAAACTCCAGATTCGCTTCGCAGATCCTATGACGATTCCAAAAGAGCCATATACCCTATTTCTGGGGTTTGGAGATCTGCGGAGCTGATATGACGCCGCTGGCGCGTTTGGCACTAAAGTCAAGTTCACTTTTCTCCCAACATATCCACCAACTTTAACCAACCTCAAATCCATCACGGCCAAAGGCGTTCACAGAGATTCTAAGTCTCGGCACAGTAAAGCACCGAGCTTCGCGCTACATCAACTTCGTAAAAAAACCCCCGAACCTCCAACCAACGCCCACCTCAGAATCACTGGAGAAACATCCCAAGTATAGTGGGCAGTTCTCGGGAAGCTAGTACCGAGGAAGTCGGGAGGTCCTTCGTGTGAGTATGTTTAATGAAGGTGGCTGAGAGTATGGAAGCTTCGCATCCTTTGATAGCATGCGCAGGAGTAGGCAAAGGGGAAGGCATGCCAGCCTTTGCTCGAGAATAAACCGAGGCGCTACCTCCCTCTGATGGCTGCATCATTATTCGCGTGGCACAGCGTCTGTCTGGCTTCGGGATCCTGAAATTGAAATCAAGCCCCTCAACCACCGGATCCTCCACTTGGTTCGTACATGAAGGCAGCGCGGACATCAGCAGCATAAACGAAAGAAGATACTGATTCGTTGTAAACTCGCCCACACAACTTTGAAGGGCTCACGTCTCGTCTCTGCATGCTTCAGTACGTCGTTTGAACTCAAACTTGCTGGCAAGGTTTATCTCTAGTACTTGAACCCAATTCAAGGCATATTTGATCGACAAGCATAATGGCATCATGTCCACACAGCCCGCCTGATCTTTTGTCTGTGGCAAAGTAGGTGCCAAAAACAGTAAGGGTGTGCAGATTCAATCAACATCCCTTCTGAATTATCGCGAACTCGCTAAGGCCTGGTCGGCGGCACGGCGTGATTAGGTAAGATTTGCTTCTGAGGCGAAGCCAAAAAAGGTTCAGTGTCGGGATTAATCGTTCCCCCTAGTAGGACATGTCGTGACACTGGTTAATTTTACTGAGGGACCAGAGTTTCGCAAGCGTGACTGAAGCCACCCCAAAATTGTTCGGTACCATGATCTTCGGGCAGTCAGCGGTCTACCGAATAAATCTCCAATTGTGGAGGATGGTGCTGTTGAGGGTTTGCTTCTCTCTCTTCTCTATCGAAAACTTCGCGGCCGTTGTATTAGACGCATCGTTTGTTCCCATATGTTTCATAGTACGTGGAGGATATGATTTAGCGCAAGTTCTGTCAGTAAGAGATTTCCAAGAGTGAAGGCATCCCGAACGTGTTCAAGCCTAAAAAACTAAACAGGGTGTTTTCGGCCAGTTATCGAATTGCTAGGCATATCACATGGCACTTCGAGCCCCACCACCTTTGCAACCTCATCATCTCTACTTACAGCCAAAGACTAGATTACTATTCAAGATTCTTCTGCGACAGTAATGACTCTGGCCTGACGTTCCGCCAACACATATCATCTCACTCGCTGAGGGGCGGCAGTCTCGCCCAGTTTTCCACCGCACGTCAACCTGCGATATATTTACCAGATCCATTTCCCCCATCCCGTTGTGCGCGCCTCTCTGTCCACCTCTTCGCCCATCCTACGCAGCATAATCTATCAAGGCGCAAAACGACCAAGCCTTTGGTTTCGCGAAGATTACTGCCCTTGCAGTCTCCTATTGCTGAAGGGGTCTTTATGGATTGCTGAAGTAAGGTTGAGGCTTCAAGTGGTTCAATCCATACCGTTGCATGATCATGGGATGGACTCTTAGCCTTGCCTCTTCACGTATGTGCATTTAATCTGTTCGGTATCAGAAAGCTGCTAACAGGTTGATTTCACAGTTCGATCGAGACACAGTACACCCTTTACCCCCCCGTTTTACCCCACTCCTCAACATTCTCAGCGTTTGTCTTTCGAGACTATAGAACCCAGCCGAACGCTTCAGCTATGGTCAAAAACATCAAAAAGATCAGGACTCAAACATCTACAGATGCAGAGCTCTTGGAGGAATGCAAGAACGAGGTATAATATTCTCTTGATACATAATTGCAAATACTGAATACTTCTCAGACGAACTGTGGTGACTGCGAGCTAAGTTGGACAACGCCACCAAAACGAACTCAAATAAAACCACCCGGGAATACCGTGGCCATCGTCATCGATGTTAGTGCTAGAGGAGGCGCAGTGCGTATCTTCCAAAACGATTCCGATGAACGCGTCGGGGCTGTGGGTGTGGAGGAGGCTGAAAACCTAGTGATCGTTCCATGGGATAGTAATTGGTGGTTTAGGGTGTCTGGGTCTCTTCGAGTGGGTTATGTAGAGGCAAGTTGATGTGTGGCTAAAGGAGTAGTCTACATCAACCTTGGACGTTTTATGACAAACCGGCTTGTCATTTTATCAGCGATCGGTATTGTCATAAAGGATGTATAGTTTGCTTCGTATGTATCTGTCAACCATATTTTGCCCAGAATCTGGTCAGACATCACAACCATTCGAGCATCCTCAACCGTGAGTTCGTAGACATCTCCTGTGAGGGAAGCTGGTGATAACGATTATTAGAAGCGCCTTTTACTCAGTGTACCCTTCTGTACTTACGATGGCTTGTCTGCACTTCTCCCGTAGTCTCATCTTCAATACGTTTTCGTTTCTTTTGTTGCGTGGCGATCATGGCGTTTTCCTCTCCGTCATAAACAGCTGTAGCTTGTCAGCTTGTCTTCACCACTCATTCAAGTCAATCTTGCCTTTGAGAAACTCTTGATACTTGCAGGATCCTCGCAATGGCAGTTCACCTCCTACTGTTCTCAATATGTCATAAATCTCGGATGGCCATTCCAGGGGATGCTCTGGCTCAATATGCTCTTCCAGGTAGTCAAAAGTGTTGTTCGACATCGTATTAGCCATCCATATGCTAGGCGCAAAAGCCACTGCCCAGGATAATAATCCATCCCGGCTCAAACTACAGATGCGTTCGCATCTCTCCCGAGTTAATCTTTTCCTCCCCTTGATTGTCCCCGAATCGATACCAGAGTCTAATGGTCCCTCAAAGAACAATTTAATATTTCTCACAAACACTGCTCGGTTCTTCAATTCGGTAGTGACGAAGAGGGTTGTTCTATCCGACTGCGCCTGGGATATGAGTTTTCTGCCCTCTTCCCTAGATGAATCTGTCCGTCGTTCTTTCAAAGCTTCAATCTCTGTGGGAACAGCCGCCGCAGCTCCGCAGAGCCTCAGACTCAAAGTGTTGAAGGTCTTGTATTGATCCTTTGATGGGTGGATCTTGGCACTCTGGAGGGACAGAACCAAGGATTCAGCTTTCTTGGTAAGTGCCTCGAGTTGTGATAGGTGCGTACTCGTCGTCATGCTGAGGGTTTAAATCTCGACCTTCATTAGGCAACGAACGTCAGAAGTGAGGATTCAGAGGTGTCGTGAACATGGTGCCATTTCGGCCTGCACTCCGCACCTGGGTTTCACATGCATTTTACCCAACCCCCACGAAATACGGCGGGGAAATGAGTTGGCGAGATTTCACCGAATTTGGGCGACCAGGGAGGATAAGAGGCACCTTCCCATGTCCGTAAGCGAACCACAACAACACAGGATGCACTTACACTTGTTTTAGTTTCGTGATTCGTGTGGACTTCCAGTAGCTGCCATGGCATTATCACACTAGTCGATCAAGTAATCTCACAGACTCGGCTATGGAGGAAACTTTTCGAGCAACCTCACTCAGTTGGGAGTACGTGTCCAACGGAGCCCTGACAAGACACGGCTAACAAGTTCCTTAGCAAACCCCCTGTGCTCTTTGGGCCAACGTTGTTAGAAGAGCGGAAGTGATTATGACGAAAGGAGAAGGAAACTAACCTCGGGTAGTAGGGCTGGTTTGTTGGATTCAGGGTCTTAATTTTTTGGTCTTTCCAGGTTTGCTTTGAATGTATCAGATCGACCATGTTTGAGCACGAAATCCATGGTGTAATGCAACCTCGAGAGAATCAAAATTTTGGTGTGGCCCGGCAGGCTTTTATGCAAAATAATTACTTTTCCAATCTAGTCTCTATCGAGTACTATGTATCATTAATTGATCCGCAAGTGACTTGCCAGGGGTGAATCAGTGAAGCCAGCTTTGTCTTCAAGCAGCTAACACATCATGCTGAAGCATAGGCCGCTGGTGTATCCAGGGGGACAACAGACTCAACTTCCTCAATCGACTGTCCCGCGTTGGATGACCTCCGAATTGTAGGCTACTGGTTCACCCAGAGACGAATGAATCAGCTTCCTGAATCGTCCATCCGGTGTTGGTTCCCGAGATAGATTAGACTCACTCCTACTGTGAAGGAGGAGAATTGACGAATATAAAGGTACAGATTCCCCATCGATATTGACCACTCTTCTTTAAGCAACATCGATAAGTTAATTTCGTACTAAATCATCTCAGAGCCGAGGCTATCTACGAATGGCAGTTCCGAATTACTGCTACCACTCATTCAATCTCTTGAAATCCGAATCGACGCTCATTCAGTGGGTTTGCAGCGTATGCCACAGCGGGCCACATTGGTACATCTTTGAGTGCAAGTATTGCAAGTTGAAGACTTGTCGGCCCTGTACGACTAAGGCGTAGCCTGTGAAATAGTACGTTACTATCCTTCCTCGTTCCTCTCCTCTGGACAATGTCTAACGATCTTCATCAGCAATTCTTGAGTGACTTTGAGGTTTACTCTCGAGCATCATCTATCATCTCCACGTTGACCATGGCTCCAACAGAGATGATTCAAACAGCTCTGGCACAACCAACCACACCACCGAGCAGCCCGAATCCATCATCGGACCCCATTGTCACATTGAGCAATGCCCAGCAGTTCATCGACATGGTCAAAGCAGTTGTGACCATGGAGATTGCTTCCACTTCTCCGACAAACCAGCCACTCCAACAGATTGTGACTACCGAGCATGTCCAACAGTTTTTGGACTTTCTCAAGTCTCTCGGTACCAAGCAGGAGACACCTCCTCCGCCTGCCATTGTAGACAAAGTTGAGTTCAAGGAACCGAAAGCGCGGGCATCTACGCTGGATTTCAAAAATGTCATCGAAATGTTCGTACATACCGGGCTACAATTCAAACTGCCAGCGCTAATAAGATAAATACAGCTGGGACAAAAAGGAATACAAATATAAAATTGTGGAATCATTGGCACCAGCCGATGAAGTGAATGAACTGGATCAATACGTCTTTGTCGCTCGCACACGCCTTGGTGGGTCCTAGCTTCAATTCCAACCTCTGTTTCTAACAGCATATTAGACAAAGAGACCAAGAACCAGATCCAATATGTAGATATCAAGTCGTCGGGCTTGCGGGACATCCTCCGGAAGGTTCTGCACGATGTCCAGGGGATTTACTTGCAGGAAGAGAAGCCTTCGGTAAATCTAGAGCCATCCCAAGTACTCAAATGGCCGAACGTCTACTAACTCAGCACAGGTAGAACAGAAACTTCTGTATCATTACCTCCTCGATCTGGAGGAGTGCCGCAAAAGTCCAAGCATGGCCCTCGATTGCCCTGCGCTGGAGCACCTAGATTTACTTATTGGTTTTATCCGGACAGCTTACGCTTCGACAACAGAGCGCCTTGTCCCGCTCCTCGAGCAACATCAAATCACGTACGACCTCTTGTGGACGCTCTTCAAGCCGAACACTCTGGCGCACACCAAGTGTTTCGGCACTGGCCAGCCAAGATGCGTCAGGTACGAATGCGGTGACGAGAAAATGACAAAAGCCGGGGTGAAGTACTTCCACGTTAACGCTCGCTATTTGGATTTTGACGGAAACGTATTTGGGGAGACGTCAAGTGAGCATGCCATTGAGAAATTCCGTGGTGTGAAACAGATCTCTGCTTTGGAGGTATTCCCTCTCAAATTCCACCCAAGCGAAGAGCGAGTGAGAGCCCATCTCACCACAAGCGGCCGGAAGTTTCTGTCCATGATGGGCGTCCACCTCTACGAGTACAAAGGCAAGGCATTCTATATCGAGAAAGGACAAGTGGTTGAAATGTTCGTCAAAAGTCGAGTCGTGGTCGACGCGGCTTATTTTCGAGAGGAGAACCCGAACTACGCCAGACCGAGCATTGAGGGATCTGATAAGGGCTCCACTTGGATCTATATCGATCTTGATGAAGTAGATCGAGAGCTGTCGTCTTCGGCCAAGGGCAACGGAATGGATCCGTCAAAGGTGAAGGGAGACGACCTGCTCGTCTGCAGCCCAACCGTTCCTGGGTTTAGCCTAGACGACAATCGATGGGGTGAGTGTCGGATCTTTTCGTCCCGCAGTAACATCTTCCCACGGCTGACACATAAACATAGTGGAGCTGGCTGTCGCCAACATCAACGAGATTGACTGGAACGAAGCGGCTTTGGACGACCTTCAGATGCCCACAAAGAAAAAGAAGGCATTACAAGCCCTTTCCGAAGCTCATGCCAAGCGCACGCCTTTCAATTCTTTCGATGATGTCGTGCAGGGGAAAGGGCAAGGGTTCAATATTATTCTGCAGTACGTGGTCTGGTCTGTTGTGTCGTGATGCTGCTGACATGTTTTGTTAGCGGACCACCAGGTGTGGGCAAGACCTTGACGGCGGAACTACTCGCCGAACATCTTCGGAGGCCACTCATGGTCATCTCAGTCGGTGGGCTTGGGACGACAGCTGAAGCTGTCGAAAAGCGCCTGCCTCCTATCTTTAAGCGCGCTGCTCGATGGAAGGCAGTACTCCTGCTGGATGAGGCGGAGGTACTTCTTGAGCAACGCTCACTTCAAGATGTCCATCGAAACGCTCTCGTCTGCGTGTTCCTGCGAACCCTGGAATACTATAAAGGGATGATGTTCCTCACAACCAACCGGATGAGGCAGATCGATGACGCCATAGCCAGTAGAATCCACTTCAAACTGAAGTATGATGATCTAAATCGAGAGCAGCGGACCTGTATCTGGCGACGCTTGCTGGGAAAAGCATCTACGCTCCACGGAGCACCAATTTACAGCCAGGACGCGTTTGATGGTTGGGTAGGGATGAAGCGCAATGGACGCGAGGTAAGTCCGTCCTTCATTCGTTCGAGAAGCAAGCTGATCAGAGGCTCAATTCAGATTAAAAATCTGGTGTCGGTGGCTCACGCTCTGGCTCGTCAAGAGGGCTGCCAGGTGTCCATGTCACATATGGAAGTGGCTATTGAGGCATGCGATGAATTTGAATCCGATTTCAAGGGCGCGGGATCAAAGGAGGCTATGAATGGTTATTTCTAGTTGTGCATATTAGAGCTTTGGTTTCTCAATGTTTCATCTTTTCGATGTTCGTACCCTCTTAGTCATTAAAGCAAGTATATAATTCCAGTTTCAAATAGTGGTTGGAATGTGGCCCCTTGATGGTCGTTGTTCCGGGACCGTGCCAATATTTCTAGAATGATTCACGCACGACAGCCACACCCTCGCCAAAAATGTGGGCCGTGCCGTTAATATCTCCCGACCCCTCTCGGGCACTTCCATCAGTAGATCTTCAAGAATCTATTGGTCCGACCAGAAAGTTCCCACCATTGATTGGCCAGGGACCAGCTGCCAAGCATGCTTGAACCATGGATGGGAGTCATCCCTCCGTAAGCTTAGTACTGGGCTGACTTGTTGGGTTTCGGGCGACATGCAACAAAACCCACAACATAAGTGAAAATCGTTTGATTGGAAGTGTACAGTGTGGGGCAGAGCCTCCCGAAAAATGAAGAAGACAGTAAGGAATTTCACTTGGCGGGCCTTCCAATTCCTCGTTGGTCCAAACGGCCCAGACCGCAAGCATACCGGGGGTGTGGCGTTACGGAACTAGCCTGCTCGATTGGTGCCAAACGAGACACCAAAGGCTACTGTAACACTGTGTATTCTTGAGCTAATGCTGTTACCGAATGCCGAAAACTGCTGGGCGCTTAAATCTGCTGCTTAAAGCTGCTCATTATTATATGCTTGCTATTTGGTACAGTACATGCTTCAAGTTGATATATGCACACAACATGGCAGCAGAATTAAGCTCCTAGCAGCACAATGCATGCAATTTTAAGCATGGCAACATTACAAGAAACAGCCCATTGAATTGTACAGTAGAAAGCCCAAAAGAGCTGCCACCCATTTTAAACCATAAGGGAGCCATAATCGGCTGCTCCTAAACCAGGCTTTTCTGTGGTTTTTTGGAGGCAGAAATTTACCGGGCCCGCTCTAGTAATGGCATATCATGATTACTCCCAAGACTAAAGGTAGACAAATCGACTAATACGGCCACCATTTGAGCCAGCTAGAACAGCACTAGAGAAGTATGTGAGCTGGTGGGCATGCGAAAAATCAAGCTCGTATGGTCACCAGACCCGCGCGTGACCACATCTCAGGAGATGTGTTGGGCTACATTGGCGGTGTTTGTGAAGAATGCCTCTAGAAGTAATTTGATTCCTGGATTAGCTGCTGCCGATCATATCACTGGCATTTTCTTTTGGTGCTGAAAAGTCCAATCAATGGCAGAGCTTCAGATCGTCATCTCCAGCCACATAGCACCAGCCACATCTCACCACTCCCCCTCAAACAAATCCAAGAAGCGAACCTGTGAACTTCTACACAGAAAATTGCCTGTACCATTCACGGCTGCCAACAACCATTGAACGACAGGTAGAACTTAATTTTCTGCCAACTCTCTTCATCATGACTCTATTAATCCCTATTCTGAATGGTAGGCCAACATCCAGTCTTCGTCATGTCAAGCCTCTCCTCCCCCCCAATCTTCGATACATTCCATAGCAACACGACTGCACTATCTACAGAGATCACTACGCAAATACTAGGTTATATCATCGCGGACGCTCGACCATCACCCCTCGGCGGCGGTGTTAGGACCCATGCCGCACACCATCCAGTGGCATCGGTATCGAGGGCATTCCGATCGATCTACGTCAACCACCCTTACTCAACTTCCACGGAAGGTAGAGAGACCACGCCAGCCAGACTCCGTATTGGCGAAGCCCTCGAGTTCAGCGACTTGAAAACCCTGTCAGCCTTCTTCGAACACGGTCCGGGTCGAGATGCTACAACTCT